>CAFBQU010000004.1_pt1 | contig 53673 bp, 50 predicted proteins | sample 7270051 | NCBI WGS metagenome assembly CAFBQU01 (sample SAMEA6814184, study PRJEB35770) | uncultured Acidimicrobiaceae bacterium | biome: Freshwater; feature: Freshwater reservoir; material: water | place: Czech Republic | collected 2016-11-09 | depth 30m m
GACCTTGCAGAAGCGGAAAAAGTAGAAATTCGTACCTACGAAATCATCTACAAGTTGCTGGAAGACATCGAGCGCGCACTTGTGGGCATGCTCGCCCCTGAGTATGAAGAAGTAGTAACCGGCGAAGCCGAGGTGCGCGAAGTATTCCGCGTGCCAAAACTTGGCGGAATTGCTGGTTGCCTTGTTCGTACAGGCGTCATTACCCGTGGCACCAAAGTGCGCTTCTTGCGCGACGGCGTCATCATTTGGAAGGGCTCTATTACTTCCTTGCGCAGGTTCAAAGAAGATGCACGCGAAGTTCGAGAGGGCTTTGAATGTGGTATAGGTTTGTCTGACTTCCAAGACTTGAAACCAGGCGACCTCATCGAAACCTTTGAAGAGCGCCTCATCGAAAGGGTGTAACTCATGGCCGATCTCGAATTTTTCTTCGACCCCATTTGTCCGTGGGCGTGGATCACGTCGAGATGGGTCGATGAAGTACAAAAGCAGCGTTCTTACGATGTCACCTGGCGCTTTATCTCGTTGCGCATGATCAATGAAGAAATTGGTTATAACGAGGGAAGCGAAGTTCATCGCCAGTCTCATGTCATTGGTACGCAAATTTTGCGTTCAGCAGCATTAGCTCGTGCCGAAGAAGGCAACGAAGCAGTGGGCAAGTTGTACACCGCAGTAGGAACCGCACTGCACAACAACCAGCAGCGTGAAGAAATGCTGAACAACCCCACGTTCTTCCTCGTCGATGTGTTGAGCCGCAACAACTTGAATGTCGACTGGGCCAAAGGCGCCGACAACGAAGAGTTCGATGCCGTTATTCGCGAAGAAACCGACCTAGCTTTCTCGCGCGCAGGTACAGGTGTGGGAACCCCCATCCTTACCTTCAAGCCAGGTCAGGCCAATGAAGGCAGCTTCTTTGGGCCCGTCATCTCCGAGATTCCTCGTGGCGATGCAGCATTGAAACTGTGGGACGCCATTGAGCTCATTGCCACCTCCACCGGTATGGCAGAACTCAAGCGCTCCATTCGCTCAGCGCCGAATTTCACATAAGGGTTATGCCGACTTCAAGTCGGCAATGACCTGGCTCCAACGTTCTGGGTCGCTCTTGTATGGTGCGTAAAAACTAATGCGTTGAATGACGTCGCTATAGCGGCGTCCAAGTTCGCTGGCAATGGTTTCTGGTTTGCCCACAACTGCAAAGGTGTTGAGAATCTCGTCGTTGATGACATTGCCCATCTCGACCCATTTGCCAGCCTTGGAGAGTGTGTTGAGCTCGTCTTGGAGGCCGCCCCATCCGTGAATGTCGAGCACGCCGCGGTAGGCGGGAGTTGAGCCGTAGAAAGCAATTTGCTGACGCGTTCCGGCCGCCGCTGCTTCAAGCTCTTCGTCGTTGTTTCCAGTGACAACAAATGATGGGCCAACTACTTCGAAGCCCTCCATTGTTTTGCCGGCTTTCGCACGGCCGCGAGCGAGTGCAGGAAGAGTGACTTCACGCAAATACTTTTCTGTGGTGAAGCCGTGACAAATAAAACCGTCACACACTTCGCCAGCAACTTCGGTCATGAGCTCACCCACACCTGCGAGGAAAATTTTGGGCACTCCAAACGCAGCGATGTCGTCGGGGTTCGGTGTGAAGAAGGGGGTCATGAGTGTGTGGGTGTAATAGTCGCCACGAAACTCCAACTTGGTTCCGTTTTGCCAGGTGTCCCAAATGGCTCGAATAGCCAACACCATTTCGCGCATGCGTGCTGCGGGGTGGCTCCACTCCATGCTGAAGCGCTTGGTGATGTGCGGTTTGATTTGGCTGCCCAAACCCAGAACGAATCGACCACGCGAATACGACTGGAGATCCCAACCAATGTTGGCAAGAGTCATCGGGTTGCGCGCAAAGGCAACAGCAATGGAAGTACCAAGCTCAATTTGCGTGGTGTGTTCGGCAGCAAGAAGTAGAGGAAAGAATGGGTCGTGATTTGTTTCGGCTGTCCAGGCACCTGAGTACCCAGCTGCTTCTGCATCTTTTGCCGACTGCACCGATTGGTGGAGGTCGAGTGCTATTCCGCCATCTACTTTCATGATTCCCCATTCGTTTCGTGAATGAGAAAACTATAGATGACCGTGGAATTAGATGAGTAACCAACCACCATCGACAGGCAAGGTGACGCCAGTGATGTAGGCAGCGGCATCGCTTGCCAAAAAGAGAGAAGCATTGCCAATATCGCTTGGTACGCCCGAGTGGCCAAGTGGAATATTGGCCGAGCGAGCCTTGGTGAGGTCATTCATGAGACCAGTCTTTTCATGCTTTTGTGGCCACAAAGCAGGAATCTCGCCGTCTTTCATTTTCCGCAATGTTTCCACCATGATGTGGCCAGGGGCGATGTTGTTCACGCGAATGTTATGTGGCGCAAGATCGACTGCCAGCGAACGCGAGAATTGAATAACGGCAGCTTTGGCGGTGTCGTAGCCAGTTCCCATGCAGGGGAGGAGGCCATCTACTGAGGAAATATTGACAATGGAGCCACCGTTGCCAGCGTCAATCATGCGACGTGCCGCAGCGCGGCTCACGAGATAGCACGTGGTGAGGTTGTTGTCCATCGCACGGCGCCAACTGTCGATGCTCTGGTCGAGAATGGGGCCCACATCGAAGTAGCTGCCTGCGTTATTGACCACAATGTCGACTTGTTCCATGCCGTTGATGAGATCAAGAACTTCTTTCTCGTTCGTGAGGTCAACTTGCACGGCGCGTCCACCAATTGCCGAGGCAACACGCTGCGCGCCCACTCCATCGCGATCAGCAACGGTGACCTGTGCGCCAGCAGCAGCAAAGATTTCTGCAATTCCTTCACCAATGCCCGTAGCGGAACCGGTGACTACTGCATGTTTTCCTTCAAGTGAAAGCAGTTGTGAAATGTCGTTGCGTGTGGTCATTGTTCCCCCAATGATTGATGTTTAATTACCTAAATCGTTTTGTTCCCGTAGGAAAGATTCAATTTCGTCGGCAATGGCATCGCCAGAGCCAGAAGACTGAGTATCGGCAATGATGTTTCCTGCCGATACTGCTTCGTCAAAAGCGGTTTCTAGCTGTTGCACCATTTGTAAATGTTCGGCATTGCCCGACACCAATTTGTCGATGCGTTCACGCTGCAGCACTGCCTCAGCACGCAGGTCGGCTACGTCAATAGAAAGCCCGGCAACCATTTGTACTGCGCCTACTAATGCTGCCGATGCAGCGGGGTAGGGCATGGCCGAAACATAATGCGGCACTTGGCCCCATAAGCCAAGTGCTTGGATGCCGCGTTCTTGCATGGCGTGCTCCAATACCGACTCCATACCAGCAGGAACATCGGCAGAACTTTTAATGAAAGGAACCTCGGCAAGGGCAACTTCCGATGGCGAAGTGCACGACAGTTGTGGAGGCCGTGTATGTGGCGCGGCAAATGGGTATGCGCCAATGCCAAACATTTTTACCACGCCGAGTTTGAGGCAGAGGTCGCCCACCACATCGGCGAAATAGAGCCATGCGGAATCGGGCTCAGGACCACACAAAATAAGTACATCTCGGTCATTATCGTCTTTGCCCGCATACATTTCGGGAGCCGACCACACAAGTTTGTTGTTCTTGCCATCACGCAATTCCATCATGGGGCGTCGCACGCGGTAGTCGATGAAACTGTCGGGGTCAAAAGTAACAATGCGTTGTGCATGGGTACCTTTTTTAATGGCTTCCATTGCGCCAAATGCTGCGGCAGAAGCATCAATCCAGCCGGTGAGCATCACAATGAGAACGGGCTCGTGAAGCGTTGGCAGTTCGCCGTCAATACGAAGTGGAGGTCTCACTTCAGGGAGTCCAAAATCATTTCTGCATTTGCAGCAGCTGCAAGCACTTGCTGGTTGAACGGCTCGAGTTCCTCTGCGCTGCGCTCACCTAATGCGCCACCTAGGTAGCGGGCGTAAACGCCTTCCAAGATGCAGGCAAGTTTCCAGAATGCGAAGGCAACATAGAAATCAATATGCGAAACATCCCGGCCAGAAACTTGTGCGTAACGGGTGGCAAGGTCGGCACGGTTGTAGAAACCTTCAATGGTGGTCGACTGCCCCGCCCATGCACTTGGCTCATCGCCAGGGCCGGTCCAATAGACCATGAGAAGTCCGAGGTCGGCGAGTGGGTCGCCGAGTGTGCAAATTTCCCAGTCGAGGACGGCAACAACGTCGCCGTCGCCGCTCATCATGCAGTTGTCGAGGCGATAGTCGCCATGCACCAAAGTGGCAGGACCTTGGGGAGGAATGCGTTTCAGTAATTCATCGTGTACGCGGTCGACCGCGGGAAGATCGCGAGTCTTTTGTGCATTCCATTGCCCATACCAACGCTTCAGTTGGCGTTCAATGTAACCCTCGTGCTTGCCGAGGGTGTCGAGACCAACGTCAACAAGATTGGCGGCGTGAATGGCGGCCATGGTGTCGACAAGTGATTCACTCGCATGGCGCCGCGCTTCAACGGTGAAGACTTGAGCCGCAGTTTCCGGGTCACGCACAATGTGGCCTTCAACAAATTCCATCACGTAAAACGGTGCTTCGGCCACAGCTGTGTCGGTGCAAAAGCCAAGTGCTGGAGCAACAGGAACATTGCTCTTGCTGAGCGCGGCAATGATTTTGTATTCACGACCCATGTCGTGGGCGCTCGCGAGCATGTGGCCAAGCGGAGGGCGGCGCAATACATAACGCTTGCCGTTTGCATCGGTGACGCCGAAGGTGAGGTTCGAGTGTCCGCCAGCAATCATCTCGAAGCGGAAAGGAGCGGTTGCGCCGTCGATATTTGCGGCAAACCAAGCGACAATTTCAGGGGTAAGCCCAGTGGGCAATTCAGTAGTCATGCGATATGAAAACTAGTCACTCGGGGCGTGATGCGACGTATGCGGATGCCGATAGCGTCATATATATGGCAATTGACGTCACTGAGGCCACATTTCAAGCCGAAGTGCTCGAGCGCTCGGCCACCATTCCTGTTGTGGTCGACCTCTGGTCGCCACGGTCGCCCGCGTGCCCACCCTTTAGTGCCATGGTGGAAAAAGTGGTTGCTGCCACACAAGGCCAGGTGTATTTGGTGCGGGTCAATGTTGACGAAAGCCCACAAATTGCCCAAGCTTTTCAATTGCAGTCGGTCCCTGCTTTATATGCCCTCAAAGACGGCAAAGTTTTCGACGGTTTCATGGGTGCACAGCCAGAAGAAGTAGTGCAAAAGTTCATTGAGGTGCTCTTGCCCTCACCCGAGAGCCAAATGATGCGTGGTCTTCTCGATGCAGGCGATGAAGAAAGCCTGCGTGTTGCGTTATCAATTGAGCCAGGAAACAGCGAAGCAGTTGTTGCAATGGCGCGCATCATGGTGCGCACCGAACGTGCCACCGAGGCCTTGCAGTTGTTGGCACGAGTTCCTGAAAACGAAGATGTGCGCAAAGTGGCCGCGTCGGCGCGCTTGGCGCTCGACCCCGTTGACGATTTCGATACGCAACTTGTTGAACTACTGGCAACGGTGAAGTTCGACGAAGTAGCCCGCCAGAAATATGTTGACATTTTGGAAACAATGGGCCCAGACGACCCACGCACTGCGAAATACCGCAAGCAGCTCACTGCAGCACTTTTCTAAGCGGTTGCCACTTTCGGGTGGGTAATGCACACACGGAGGTATGAAATACCTCAAACGTCTCGAAGACAAGTGTTTCCAATTCATTAGGTGGTATGGCCCTGCTCGTGCTTTTGCCACAGCAGGTTCAGTGGCTGTGGTGTGCGTGGGCGCATGGTGGCTGTTGCGAGCCCCTGCGCCGCCATTAGAAAACTCATTACCTCTGGTGAGTATCGCAAGTGCAAGTGACTCTTCTTCATCGTCCGTTGCTGGCGCAATACCAAGTACGACGCTTGTTGGTGTGCGTGAAGTAGTTGTTCATGTTGCAGGTGCGGTCAACACACCGGGGGTGTATCGACTGAAACCCACTGCACGAGTTATCGATGCAGTGAATGCCGCAGGAGGGGTCACGGCAAGCGCCGATACCGCTGCGGTGAACTTGGCACTGCCTTTGCTCGATGCAGAGCAGGTGTACATACCTATTCGTTCAAGCCAGAGGCCTCACACCACAGTTGCGGTGCAAAGAAAAATACTGGCAACACCAAGTTCGCCATCTTCCACAACTGCTGTGGCGCCTATTGGCACAACCGAGTCATCGGTGAAAAGTGCACTCATCAACATCAATACGGCAACTGCGCTCGAATTAGAAGCGTTGCCCAGCGTGGGGCCATCTACCGCAAAAGCAATTGTGGCGTTTCGTACAAAGAACGGGCCATTTGGTAAAGCGGAAGACTTGTTGAAAGTACCCGGAATTGGCGACGGAAAACTTGCAGCAATGAAACCTTTTGTTGCGCTGTAGAAATTACAAGGCGCCTAAAGATTTTGCAGCAATGAGTAATGCGAAAATAACTCCGAGCACAAGTGCTGCTGCGTATAGTCCAAACTCTTTCGACCAATCGGCCCAACTAGCAATAGCAAGTTTGCGTACACGCGCAGCAGAGAGTTGCCCTACCCACCACCAAATGGCAGCACTTCCCACAATGGCAATGAGCCAACGTGCAGCACCTGTGCGCGCGGGTAGGCCCACCATGGGAAGAAGAGGGATGCCACAGGTAATGGCAATAAAACCGATGGCGCCAAAAAATGCACTGCTCGTGAGAGCAAGAACAATGGCACCAAAAAGCGAGAGCGCAGCGGCAATGCCTACTGCTGTGAACCCACCGCGTTGAGCGAGGTCGCGTTTATGAGCAACAATGCCGTCGGGCACAATACGCGGGCGCTTCGTGCGTAGCTCTCCTGGCGTGCTCATGGGTCAATCGTACGAGACCCGCAGTGCTCAGTGGTGGTTTCATCGCGTTTTGCTTGCTGTGCTGGTCTGCAGCGTATTTATGGTGTTTCTCGTTCTGCGGTGTCAGGCGGAATGGAAGAAAGCAGAGTATGCCCCGATGGGAAGTTTCTCAGGAGTAGCCACTTTGGTGGCAGACCCTGTGTTGGTGAATGCTGCGAGTCGCAGCTCTGCAGTGCGAGCAGTATTTCAGCTTGAGGGCTGGCGTTTTCAGGCAACTCTGTATGGCGGTAGCGCACGGCGAGTGGCACAGCATTTGGCAGGGGAGTCGGTGTATCTCACTGGTGAGCGTGGCGAAGTGTCGGCAACTCAAAAACATAGGCGTGCAACCCAACACATCGTTGGTCAGCTCACAAATGTGCAAGTGGCATCAACGTGGAGCGATGGTTCGGCATTTACGCGCGCCACCAATCGCATTCGTCGTTTGCTGGCAACTGGAGCATCGCGATTGCCGGCCAACGAAGCTGCACTTTTTTTAGGGTTGGTGATTGGTGATGATCGCAATCAGCCACGCGAAATGATCAATGCCTTTCGCGATTCTGGGTTATCGCATCTCACTGCGGTATCGGGACAAAACATTGCATTTGTTTTAGCCGCAGCTGCGCCACTGCTGACGCGTATGCGGCCTCGTGCGCGACTCGTTGCCACACTTTTTGTGTTGGCGTGGTTCACCGTACTCACACGCGCCGAGCCGTCGGTGTTGCGTGCTGCGGCAATGGCAGCAATATCGGTGTTGTGTTTCACCGCGGGCTGGCAGGTGAAATCTTTAGCGGTGCTCGCCTTGTGTGTTGCGGGGCTAGTTGTGATTGACCCCATGTTGATGTGGCAAGTGGGCTTTTGGATGTCGTCAGGTGCTACAGCGGGGCTCATTGTGTTGATGAAGCCTCTTCAACGTTTTTTCCAGAGTTGTCATGTGCCTGGCCTCATTGCACAACCACTCGCCACAACAACAGCTGCTCAAATAGGAACCGCGTTGCCGATGTATATGGCTTTCGGGCGTGTGAGCCCCATTGGTCTCATTACCAACCTCTTTGCAGTTCCCATTGCAGGGGTCGTGATGTTGGTGGGGCTTCCGGTGTGTCTCGTCGCAGGGATGATGAGCGCGGGGCTAGGCGACATGGTGATGCTCCCGATGCGTTTTGGGGTGCGCTGGGTGTGGTGGGTGGCAGTCATCGGACAGCGCTGTGCGAAACTAATGGCGTGACGATTTATCTCATTACTGGCGACGATGAATCGCTTGTGTTGGAAGAACTTGGCACACGCGTACACGAGCTCATTGGCGATGGCGACAGGTCGCTCATGCTCGACGACTACGACGCCGAAAAATCCACGGTGGAAGAAATTGAAATAGCGGTGCGAGCAGCAGTCGATGCCGCAAACACATTGGCACTCTTCACCGAACGTCGTGTTGTGGTGTTGCGTCACGTCAATGTGCCAAAAGTCGATGCCCTGCAACCACTCGTTGGCTACTTAGCAAGCCCAGTTGCTGCAACCGATTTCATTTTCACTGCAACTGGTGCAGTGGCAAAGTCTGTTCTCGATGCCATCAAGAAGGCAGGTGGTTCTACTGTTGCAACCGCGGTTTCGCAAAAGCCCAAAGAGCGCGAGTTGTGGTTTCGTGAACAATTAGAACTTGCGGGTTTGCGCCTCGACCCGCACGCCATTTCGGCAATCAACGACACCTTGGGTAACGACACGGGTCGCTTCCCGGGCATCGTCGACACTTTGCTCAGTACTTACGGAACAGGTAAAAAGCTTTCCTACGACGATGTTGTTATTTTTCTCGGCGAGTCGGGTTCCACTGCGCCATGGCATCTCACCGATGCAATCGACTCGGGTAATACTGGCGAAGCACTCAAGGTGTTGCATCGTCTCATGCACGCTGGCGAAATGCATCCGCTCCAGGTGATGGTGTTGTTGCACAGGCACTTCGAACGCTTTGCGCGTTTGGATGGGGAAAACGTGTCGTCGCCAGCCGATGCAATGGCGCTGCTCAGCATTCGCAGTGAGTTCCCGGCGCGCAAAGCAATGCAGCAAGCCGAGAAGTTGGGGAGCGATGCCATTGCTCAAGGCATTGTGTTGCTCGCCGATGCAGATGTGCAATTACGGGGTCAACGAGACTGGCCAGAAGAACTGGTGATGGAAGTACTGGTGGCGCGACTCAGCCGGCTGGCTGGTGGCGCAAGACGCAATAGGGCTATTAGCCGGCAGCGTTAATTTTTTTCATGAGGCGGCTCTTACGACGAGCAGCCTGGTTGGGGTGGATGATTCCCTTGGTGGCGGCCTTGTCGAGACGCTTCATTGCCATACGCACGTCTTCAGCACTTTCTGCTGTACCTGCACTGGAGGTAGCCGTCTTCACACGGGTGCGAAGTTCGCTCTTAACTGCCTTATTACGCTCTTGACTCTTGGCGTTGGTAAGGATGCGCTTTTTTTGGCTCTTGATGTTTGCCATGGTCGCAAAGACTAACAGCGTGATGCCCAGTACCCAACCACGACAGTAGAATTCTATGAACTCATGGATCTCTCTCGCATACGCAACTTTTCAATCATTGCCCACATCGACCACGGAAAGTCCACCCTTTCCGACCGTATTTTGGAGCTCACCAATGCCGTTGAGGTGCGAGATATGCGCGCCCAATACCTCGACACCATGGACCTCGAGCGTGAGCGGGGCATCACCATTAAGGCCCAAAACGTGCGGGTCGACTGGAAGGGCTCGGTTTTGCACCTCATCGACACCCCTGGGCACGTCGACTTTGGCTACGAGGTCAGCCGCTCTTTGGCCGCCTGTGAAGGCGTGGTGCTCGTGGTCGATGCGGCTCAAGGCATTGAGGCACAAACCCTGGCCAACTGCTATCTCGCCTTGGAAAATGATCTGGAAATTGTTGCGGTGTTAAACAAGATCGACTTGCCTGCAGCCAACCCCGAGTACTACGCCGACGAAATTGAACGTGTTCTTGGCATTCCCGCTGAAGATATTTTGCGCATCTCAGCAAAAACCGGTGAAGGTGTTCCCGAACTTCTCGATGCCATTGTTGAGCGCATTCCGCCGCCAACTGGCGACCCAACGTTGCCACTCCAAGCACTTATTTTCGACAGTCAGTACGACCAGTACCGCGGCGTCGTGAGCAGCGTGCGCGTGATGCAAGGCACTCTCGATGCCAAAGGCAAGTTGCTCTTCATGCACGCTGGCGCAATACACGAAGCAATTGAAATTGGTGTGCGCCGCCCCGTGCCTACACCTGTTGCAGAGCTTGGCCCCGGTGAAGTGGGCTATCTCATTGCCGGCATTAAAGACGTCGGCGAAGCACGAAGCGGTGAAACGGTCACGCGTTCTGGCGAACCAGCCGGCGAACCATTGCCTGGTTACAACAATCCAAAGCCAATGGTGTTTTGCGGTTTGTATCCCATCGACGGTGACGATTTCGAAAACCTGCGCGACAGTTTGGAAAAACTCAAGCTCAACGATGCGTCTATTACCTATGAACCAGAAAGTTCGGGAGCACTCGGGTTTGGTTTCCGTTGTGGCTTCCTTGGTCTTTTGCACATGGAAATTGTGAAAGAGCGTTTAGAGCGCGAGTTCAACTTGGCTCTCATTGCAACTGCTCCGTCGGTGGAATACCGGGTGCATAAAACCAACGGTGAAATTGAATTAGTCGACAACCCTGCCTCGCTTCCGCCAACGCAAAATATTGCGCGCATTGAAGAGCCCTATTTCAAAGTGGGCATTATTACGCCAAAGGACTACACCGGAACACTGATGGAGTTGTGCCAGGCGCGTCGCGGAGAAATGCTCAAAATTGAATACCTGTCACCCGACCGCGTGGAACTCAGCTATGCCATTCCGCTTGCCGAAGTGGTGGTTGACTTCTTCGACCAAATGAAGAGCCGCTCGCAGGGTTACGCCAGCCTCGACTATGAACTCGACGGATATCGCGAATCGCACTTAGTGAAAGTAGACCTTTTGCTCAACGGCATCGCTGCCGATGCTTTCAGCACCATTGTGCACCGCGACCGCGCCTTCGACTATGGGCGACGCATGTGCGAGAAGCTGAAAGAACTGATTCCCCGCCAAATGTTCGATGTGCCTATTCAGGCGGCCATTGGCGGCAAGGTCATTTCTCGTGAAACCGTCAAGGCAAAGCGTAAAGACGTGTTGGCGAAGTGCTACGGAGGCGACATTACGCGTAAGCGCAAGTTGCTGGAGAAGCAAAAAGAAGGCAAGAAGAAAATGAAGTCCATTGGTCGTGTAGAAGTGCCCGGCGACGTTTTCATTGCCGCATTGAAGCTCGACGATTGAGTACCCGCATGGCCGATACCTTCCGTTCACTCGAGACGCGTAATGCGAAACTCTTTTTCAGCGGCTTGCTGGTGAGCAATATCGGCACGTGGATGCAGTTCACTGCATCGTCGCTACTCATTTATCGCCTCACGGGAAAAGCAACCGACCTCGGGTTGAACGTGATGTTTCAGTTCTTGCCGATGCTGCTGTTAGGCGCGTGGGCTGGTGCGCTTGCCGACCGTCACAACAGGTTGCGGTTCACGCTGTTTACGCAAAGTGGGCTAGCGCTACAGGCATTTGCTCTTGGCATCCTCGACCTCACTAACAATATTTCGTTGCCAGCGGTGTATGTCTTATCGCTCACCTTGGGCGTGGTGAACGCATTCGATAACCCTGCACGGCGGGGTTTGGTCACTGAATTAGTAGAACCAAAAAACATCAGCAATGCAGTGTCGCTCAATACCGCAGCGATGACTGGCTCGCGTATTTTTGGCCCAGCTTTAGCAACTCTTCTTGTGCGCCCATGTGGCACAGGCTGGTTGTTTATCTTTAACGGATTTTCCTTTGCAGCTATTTTGTTCAGCATTTTGGCCATGGATAAAACACAGTTGTATCCGGCTCCGCGTTCGGCACGAGGTGGAAAGCCAGTGCGTGAAGCGCTGTCGTACATTCGCAAAGATCAGTCGTTGTTCGCTGTGTTCATTGTTCTCACCATTGTGAGTACGTTTGCTTTCAACTACAGCGTGGTGTTGCCAAAACTGGCCGACCAACGTTGGGGGAGCGACTCCGGCTTCGGTTGGTTACTCGCCATGGTGAGCGTAGGCAGTTTGTTAGGCAGTCTCTTTACTGCCGGCCGCGCAGTGGTGACCGTGCGTTATTTCGCAGTGGGCTGTGTTGTGCTTGCAGTAGGAAACCTTGCTGTGGCCTGGTCGCCAAACTTATGGTGTGCATTTATTGCTGCTGTTCCTCTTGGTGCAGGTGGCGCAATGTTTATTTCGGGAGCCAATTCAATTAGTCAGGTGCAAGCACCTGCCGATATGCGCGGGCGTATTTTGTCGCTCACCGCAGTTGCATTTTTGGGTTCCACTCCCATTGGTGGGCCTATTACGGGTTGGGTAGCCGACCACGTGAGCATTGAATGGGCCTTGGGTTACGGCGGCGTCATTTCATTGATCAGTGTATTTCTGCTCTACGTGATGCTTCCTGCAAAAAAGGAAGCACCTCAACCGAAAGCAGCGGTGTAATGCGTTCGGTGATGTGGTTTCGGCGCGACCTGCGCGTACACGACAACGAAGCCCTCAGTGCTGCATGCAGTGAAAAGGAATGTGTTCCGCTGTTCGTGCTCGACCCTCTTTTTCTCGAGCGTTCAGGGCTACCGCGTTTAACGTTTCTTTTCGAAGCGCTCAAGGCACTCAATGAGTCGTTGGGTGGCTCCCTCGTTATTCGCATTGGCAACCCCGTTGAAGTGGTGCCAGCCTTTGCTGCCGAAGTGAAGGCGCAAACAGTATTTGTTTCTAAAGATTTTGCGCCTTACGGGCGCAAACGCGACATTGATGTTGCTACGGCTTTGCGTAGCGGCGGAATGTCATTGCGCGGTATTGGAAGCCCCTATTGCGTTGAGCCCGGAACCGTGCGCAAAGACGATGGCAACCCGTATGCAGTGTTCACTCCTTTTTCCAAGAGGTGGGCAGGGCACTTGCGACCACACGAAGAAAGCGATGCTGTTTTCTCTTCTGTTGTTCCCGCCGGTGTCGTAGCGACATCTGACTTGCCAGCATTGCCCGAGTGCACTGCCGTATTGCCTGTTGCTAGCGAAAAAGCCGCTCACGATCGCTGGGCATGGTTTCTGGCTGAAGCGGCTGGCTCGTATAGCGAGCAACGCAACTTGCCAGCGGTCGATGGTTCATCGCAGTTGTCTGCCTACTTGCGCTTTGGTCTTGTACACCCACAACAACTCATTGCCGATCTTGGCGACTCGCCAAGCCATCTGGTGTATCGCAGCGAGTTGGCATGGCGTGAGTTTTATGCCGATGTGCTTTTCCACCAACCGCACACCGCATGGAATAACTTGCAGCCAAAAATGAACAAAATTTCAGTAGATACCGATGCTCGCGCCAAAGAGCGCTTTGCTGCGTGGTGCGCTGGCCAAACGGGGTACCCCATTGTCGACGCCGGTATGCGTCAGTTGCTTGCAACAGGTTGGATGCACAACCGCGTGCGCATGATTGTGGCGAGCTTCCTTGTGAAAGATCTCCACTTGCCATGGCAGTGGGGCGCACAACATTTCATGAAGCATCTTGTCGACGGTGACATTGCTTCAAATAATCATGGTTGGCAGTGGAGTGCAGGAAGTGGCACCGACGCCGCACCGTATTTCCGTATTTTCAACCCACAAAGTCAGTCGGAAAAGTTCGACCCCACTGGTGCATACATCAGAAAATATGTTGAAGAACTTGGCGACCTTGAGGGCAAAACCATTCATGTGCCTGGGGCCGATGGGCGAGCCACATATGCCGCGCCAATGGTGAACCACTCAGCAGAACGTGAAGAAAGCCTTTCTCGCTACAAGGCCGTATCGGGCAAGTAACCTAGAAGCCACATGCTTGACGAGAGAAAAACCGCCATTCTCCGCGCCGTAGTGCAGGAATACATCGCTACCGGTCAGCCGGTGGGTTCAGCGCATATTGCACACACTGCAGGTGTATCGGTGTCGTCGGCAACCGTGCGTAACGACATGTCGATGCTTGAACAAGAGGGCTACCTGGTGCAGCCACACACCTCTGCTGGGCGTATACCAACCGATAAGGGTTACCGGTTTTTTGTCGACACCCTGGTTACTACTGCTCAAGCAGAGCGTGTTACTTCTGAGCAGGTAGGAAGCTTCTTCCATCATTCCACCGGCCGCGTGGAAGAACTCTTGCAAAAAACTTCAGGCTTACTCACCAACATGACCAACTATGCAGCACTAGTGGTTGGCCCCGCTGCCGACGTTGCCACAGTGCGCAGTGTGCAAATAGTGCGACTCTCGTTGCACATGGGAACAGTTGTTGTGGTGCTGTCGAGCGGTGTAGTGCAAAGCGAAGCCATTGACCTTGACGATCAGATTTCCGACGCCCAAGTTGCAGCAGCGAGTGCGCACTTAAATGCAGCAACGTACGGTCACGTGTTCAACCAGGTGCATCTTGCGCCAAGTGGCGATGCCAAAGTTGATGCCTTGTGCTCTTCGGCTCTTTCACTTCTCGTTCCTCACCAAAGCGATGCCAACGTCATCGTTGGTGGTGCTGCGACAATGGCTCAAGCCTTCGACGCCGTCGACGTAGTGCGCTCTGTGTTACAAACACTGGAACAGCAATACGTTGTGGTGTCTCTTGTGCGCGATGTGCTCGACCGAGGTTTGTCGGTGGCTATTGGCAGCGAACACGGCGTAGAGCCATTGGCAGCATGCTCGGTTGTTGTTGCACCAGTTATGGCCGATGGTGAAAAACTAGGAACCGTTGGGGTGCTTGGCCCCACACGAATGAATTACCCGCAAGCATTGGCAACAGTTGAGGCAGTAAGTACACAATTGGGTCGTCGACTTGCAGATGGAAATTATGGAGCAGTAAGCAATGGCTAGTGATTTTTACGACATCCTCGAAGTAGGCCGTGGCGCATCGGTCGAGGAACTGAAAAAGGCGTATCGCAAGCGTGCTCGTGAATTGCATCCCGATGCTAACCCTGGCGATGCAACTGCAGAAAACAAGTTCAAAGAGCTCAGTCGCGCTTATGAAGTGCTGTCTGACCCACAACAACGTGCGCAGTACGACCGCTTTGGTGAAGCTGGCCTCGGCGGTGCAGGTGGCGGTGGCGACCCGTTTAGTGGTGGCGGCCTCGGCGACATTTTCGAAGCATTCTTCGGTGGCAATTCACCCTTTGGTGGCGGCGGAAATGGCTTTGGTGGACGCGGTCAAAATGCCGGCCCACCACGAGGCCAAGACCTTGAAGTCATTGCCGATCTCACCTTTGAACAAGCAGTGTTCGGCGGAACCGTGCCCGTTACTTTGCGCACTGCTTTGCGCTGTGACGATTGCTCGGGTTCAGGTGCGGGGTCGGGCACAAAGCCTGTTACTTGCTCCGATTGCGATGGTGCTGGCCAAGTGCGTCGCGTACGTCAGAGCTTGTTGGGTCAAATGGTGTCGGCATCTCCTTGCCAACGTTGCAGCGGCATTGGCCAAGTGGTGTCGACGCCTTGCACCTCTTGCAAGGGTGAAGGACGCATCGTAGAAAACGCTACGTATCAAATTGATGTTCCGGGTGGTGTCGACACTGGTGCAACACTGCGCCTCAATGGCCGCGGTGCAGTTGGCCCACGTGGTGGCGCTGCTGGCGATCTTTACGTGCATATTCGTGTTGCTGCACACGCAACCTTGCAACGCGACGAGTACGACCTCATTGCGGTGCAAAATTTAGGTATTGCTACAGCAACTTTGGGCACAACAGTCAACATTGAAACACTCGATGGCACCGAAGAAGTCACCATCCCTCACGGCACACAACATGGTCAAGAGTTTGTGTTGCGTGGGCGCGGAGTAACGCATCTCAACTCAGGTGGCAAGCGTCGTGGCGACCTGCGCATCATTGTGCAAATTGAAGTTCCCACCAAGTTGACCGATGAAGAAGACGCGTTGTTGCGCAAGTTTGCAGAGCTCCGTGGAGAAACAGTGAAAGACCACGAAAAGGGTCTGAAGTCGAAGTTGAAATCGGCATTTTCGTGAACCCACTGCTGCGCAATTCTGCTGCGCACCTTGTGCTCGACAACATCACCACTATTTCTCTCTCCGATACCGACGCACACCATCTCTTTCGGGTGCTGCGCTTGCGCGACGGGCAAAGTGTGACCGCAACCGATGGCGCGGGGCGTTGGAGAGAATGTCGTGTGGTGGGTCGAGATGGAATTGAGATTTCGGGCGCGGTTGTGGTGGAGAACCCTAAGAGTTCTTCTATTGGCATTGCATTTGTGCCCGTGAAGGCAGAGAAGCCCGAAGCCACAGTGCGCCAACTTGTTGAAGTAGGTATCGACACAATCGACGTGCTTCTTCCTACCAAGCGTGCCGTTGCCGCTACCCGCGACCGCTTGCACGACCGCATTCACACCATCGTGCATGAAGCGTGCATGCAAAGCCGCCGTGTTTTCGTGCCCCAAGTACATGTGGGTGTCGACCTCGCTGAAGTACTGGGCCGAGCAGGAGTATCCGTAGCCGACCCTGAGGGTGGCCCATTGAGCACAGAACACCAATACATCGTTGTTGGCCCCGAAGGTGGGTTCGACCCGTTAGAAGTGCCAGAAACCATTGCAAAAGTCTCCATTGGCCCTGTGGTGATGCGGGCAGAAACTGCCGCCTTGGTGGCAGGTGCACGTTTAGTAGCTCTGCACGAACGACAATAGAGACGTGACAAAGTCAGACGACGAAGAATTCAACACCGACGAGAGCCCGTACAACACCCTCGTCGGCGAACGTTTGCGCAATATCCGTAAACAAAAAAAGATGTCGTTGCAAGAAGTAGAAGCAACCTCGAACAATGAGTTCAAAGCGTCGGTGCTTGGTGCATACGAGCGCGGCGAGCGTGCTTTGTCGGTGCCGCGCATGGAGCGCCTGGCACGTTTCTACGGGGTGTCAATCGATCAGTTGCTACCACGCGATGCAATGCGCGTAGAAGGTCAACAACCCGAAGCTTCTGGGCCAACAAAAATCCGTATCGACGTGGCCAAGTTGTCGACTTTCCCCGAGCCCAAGTTTCAAATGCTCGAACGCCTCTTGCGCATGATCCAAGTTCAGCGCCAAGACTTCAACGGCAAAGTCATTACCGTGCGCGCCCACGACACACGAGCAATTTCGGTCATCCTCGACGTGAGCGTTGAAGAAGTGGGCGACCACTTAGCCGAACTTGGCCTCATCTTCGTACCGCCGAATCAATAGTTGACTTCTGCTCTGATGTTTGGCGCGTATATTCACATTCCGTTTTGCTCGAAACGATGTGACTACTGCGCCTTTGCCACATGGGACAACAAAGGCGACTTGCGCGATGCCTATATGGAAGCTTTGCTACGGGAAGTAGAAGTGGCAAACGCCGAAGGGCTTCCACTTCTCGACACCATTTTCGTTGGGGGAGGCACGCCGTCACTCGTGCCACCAGAACTATTGGCAAAAGTCATCCAAACTCTTCGCATTAACAACAACGCCGAAGTCACCGTGGAGTGCAACCCCGACAACGTGACCGAGGAATTGCTCACTGTGTACAAAGAAGCGGGTGTCAACCGCATCAGCCTGGGTGTGCAATCGATGGTGCCACATGTGCTGCAGTCACTCGGCCGTGAGCACCAACCAGAAAACGTGGTGCGAGCAGTTGAAGCAATTCGTGCGGTGGGCTTTACCTCTTTCAACATGGACCTCATTTATGGAGCACATGGTGAATCGGTAGACGACTGGGTGCACACAGTGGAAACTGCACTTGCACTCAAGCCGCCACATATCTCTGCATATGGCCTCACCGTCGAGCCAGGTACTCCACTTGCCGACGATGCCTCGAGATACCCAGACGATGACGACCAGGCCGATAAGTACCCCATTGTTGATGAGATGTTGGAACGTGCTGGTTTACACAACTACGAAATTTCTAACTGGGCAATGACCGGCCATGAAAGCGCACACAACCGTTTGTATTGGGCACAAAGTAATTACCGCGGCTTTGGTTGCGCTGCGCATTCACATGAAAATGGTCGCCGTTGGTGGAACGTGCGCACGCCAGAGCGCTATATCGAACTGGTACGTGAAGGTAAATCGGTAGAAAATGCCAGTGAAACGCTTTCTGAAGTGCAAATGAAAGAAGAACGTGTGCAACTTGCCATTCGCCGCCGCGAAGGAGTCGCTTTATCCGATCTACCGCACGAAATCCCCGATGAATTAACGGGTTTAGTAAATGTTGTGGGTGAAAACCTCGTGCTCACCAAAGAAGGACGCTTGCTCGCAAATGAAGTAACTATTCGACTTTTGTAGTGGAATAGTGTCGTGACCATTTATTTAGTACGCCACACAAAAGCAGGCAGTAGAAAAAACTGGGATGACGACGACACGCAGCGCCCACTCGTTGAGTCGGGCTGGGAACAAGCACGGTTGCTCGTGCAGAAATTTGAAAATGTAGAAGTCACTCGACTCATCTCGAGTCCGTACATGCGATGCCAACAAACTTTGCAGCCACTTGCTGAAGCTCGTGGTCTTGTTGTTGAAATTGACCCTCGTCTTGCTGAAAACACGAGCAGAGACATTGTTGCGGAACTTCTCAACACCGTTGACGAAGGAACAGTGCTGTGCAGCCATGGCGATGTGATTCCCGACGTATTGGGCCTCTTTGAACGCCACGGCATGACGCTGCTTTCCTGGTGCGATACGCGCAAAGGGGCAACGGCACGGCTAGAAAAAGCCGATGGGGTCTTCACTACTGTGGATTTCTGGGCTCCGCCGTCATAGCTCAAAAGCCAATACTCTCCTTCCTTTTCGTCTGCCTGCGCCGCTCAGGCCTAACTGTGCGACTCTGACGGTTACTTACGTAACTATTTTTTACCAAACAACTTGACAGTCGTCACAGAATCGTTTATATTAACTTTTGAATTCGGAGGAGCATTTTTCCGAAAAAGTCAATAAATAAGCAAAAATAGATCAAAATAAACGGAATATCCTGAGAAATTTAGAGTAGAAAGCATTAAATAGGGGGAATTATGACCGGAATGAACAACATCATCATCAATACGGACAATTACAAACATTGTCATTATCCGTTGTATCCACCTGGCACGGAGTACGTGTCTAGTTATGTCGAATCTCGCGGGGGTTCGATGCCAGTCACGATGTTTGTCGGCTTGCAAGCCTTTCTTCGAGAGTTCCTGATGCACCCAATCACTCTTGAAGACATTGATGAGGCGGAATTCATAGAGCGTGAGCAAGGTATGCATTTCAACCGCGAAAACTGGCTTGGGATTCTCAATGACCATGGTGGCTTTTTGCCAGTGGAGATTGAAGCTTTGCCAGAGGGAATGGTTGTTCCAACACGCACACCGTTAGTACAACTCATTAACACCGACCCGAAGTACTTTTGGGCAACGAGCTTCTTCGAGACTGCGTTATTGAGGGCGGTATGGTACCCAACAACTATTGGCACGGTGAGTTGGCTGTGCAAGCAAATGATTCGGGAGTCTCTGAATCGCACCTCGGACAATCCAGGTATTTTGCGTCACATGCTGCACGACTACGGAGCTCGAGGAGTTAGTTCGCAACAGTCAGCTGGTTTAGGTGGGTTAGCCCACTTAGTGAACTTCTCCCAAAGCGACACAGTTCCTGGCATTCTTTATGCCAAGCGATATTACAACGCTGGAAAAGTATCGAACTCGGGTCCTAACTCTGAGCACGCTGGGTTCACCGCGTGGGGACGTGAAAATGAGTCAGCGGCTCTGCGTAATATGCTCGAGACATTTGCTCCCGAAGGATGCGCACTTTTACTCACTGATACCTATGACCATGAAAACTGTGTCAAAAACATCATCGGTAAAGAGCTCAAGGAGATGATTCAAAACTTCCCTGGATTAGTGGGTATTCGCCCCGACTCTGGAGATGTCGTAGAGGTAACTGCAGATACCACTGAATGGCTGATGGATGCATTTGGCTATGAAGTAAACAGCAAGGGATTTAAGGTTCTGCCGCCATTCATACGAACAGTTCAAGGAGACGGTGTCAATTTCGAAAGTCTTCCAAAGGTGTTCTTGGAACTCGAGCGGCGTGGCATGTCAGCAGAAAATGCCGTCTTTGGCATGGGTGGAGGACTCTTGCAGCACTTCAACCGAGACACGCTCAACTTCGGACAGAAAGCTAATGCGGTCTGTGTCAACGGTCAATGGCGCGATATTTCGAAATCGCCAACCGGAGCTGACTTCAAAGTTTCTAAGGCTGGCCGGCAAGCAGTGATCCGTGATGGAGACACTGTGAAGACAGTTCTCCGAGAATCAGTCCGGCCAGAAGACAATCTTTTGCAACCAGTTTTCCGCAATGGAAAATTACTGAAGAAGTGGGATTTTACGGAAGTGATTGCTAACAGCGAACAGCCGTATCCAGAGTCTTACTACTACGACTATGTCAAGGCATTCCGCGAAAGTAAATAACTAAAACGAGCTGGTGCAGAGCAGTAGCTTGGCGCCAGCTCGTTTGATGTTCCTCGTGCTTTTAAAAGGTGAAAATTAAAGATGTCTAAATTGCACGTGTTCGATATGGATGGAACTCTCATTAGGGGGTCTGCGTGTTTGGCAATTTCTGACCACGTTGGGGAACTAGAGACAGTTCTGTTACTCGAGGAGCGTTGGGCTAAATGTGAAATCGGCCATGTGGAGTACTACGAGCTTTGCTTGCCACTCTGGAAAGGGCTGAGCGAAGAAGTACTTGAGAAATGCTTTCAGTCGTCTGTGTGGATCAATGGTGTCACAGAAGTTTTTGATGATATTTGTAAAAGAGGAGAGACCATAGTTGTGATCACCCTCTCTCCAAATTTTTTCGCTGAAAAAATAAAACGTTGGGGTGCTCATCACACATTTGGGGCAATTGTGGAACCGGGAGTTCCTCCCAGACCCGAATTAGTGCTTACTCCAGAATCAAAGCCCGAAATCATTAAAAAGCTGGTAATGGAAATGGGTATTTCACTCGATGATTGTGTTGCCTATGGAGATTCTTCTTCTGATGAGCCACTCTTCGAACTTTTGAACCACTCGGTCGCGATGAATGCATCAGAGTCATTGCGAACAATTTCACGCAAGCAATATGACGGTTGGGACCTACGCGAAGCGTATGAATTGAGTCGCCAATTGCTTGATCAAAAATAGAAATCAGGAGAATCTAAGTAATGTCCACAGCTCTTTACGCAGATGAGATATCTACCTCGCATCTCAATTGTAGGAACCGATTAATGGTCTTCTCAGGAAGATCAAATCCGAAGTTAGCTCAAAAAATCGCAGCGGAAATTGGTGTTGAGCTAAGCCCGGTAATAACAAAGACTTTTTCAAATGGTGAAGTGTATTGCCGCTACGAAGAGTCAATTCGAGGTGCAGATGTCTTCATCATTCAGCCGACTTGTGGCAATGAGGAACTTGGTCTGACGATAAATGATGCTTTATCGGAATTGTTGATAATGATTGATGCCGCTGTTGGGGCGAGCGCTCGACGAGTAATTGCAGTAACTCCGTGGTTCGGTTATGCGCGCCAGGATAAAAAATCACTACCGCGTGAGCCGATCAGTGCGCGGCTATTCGCCCGTCTACTTGAATCGGCTGGCGCAAATCGAGTTTTGGCCATGGATCTGCATGCCGGTCAATTGCAAGGGATGTTTCAAATTCCCATGGACCACCTCACTGCACTGATGCTTCTTTCTGAGTACTTCATTGATCAAAACTTAGGGGGTAATCTGATTGTTGTTGCTCCTGATGCAGGAAGCGTGAAACTCAATAAAAAATTTGCCAGCATGCTCGGTGCTGATCTTGCAATTCTCAATAAGGAGCGCCCGCGTCAGCAGGTGGCAGAAATAAGCCACGTTATTGGAGATGTGGAAGGGAAAACAGCTCTCATCATTGACGATATGATCGATACTGCTGGCACGTTGAAGGCAGCAGGTGCAGCTCTGGTAGCTGCTGGTACAAGTCGTGTCTTTGCTGCCGCTACGCACGGCGTATTCAGCGGGCCTGCATATGAGAACCTCAGTTCATCTGCTTTTGAGAAAATTATAGTGACAGACACTATTCCTCTACGGCCCGGTGCACCCGGAAACGTAGAGGTTCTTTCTTGCGCAAAGCTTATAGCCTCTTCCATATTACGCATATTCACAAATGATTCAGTCAGTGAAGTCTTCGGTGGAGCAAATTGGTGACTTATGTTTGACACCCAAAAAATCATCGCTGCGTTCAGTAAAGCATGGGCAGCAGGTGACGTAGACGGTGTGATGGCTCTCTTCAATGATGACCCCGTGTATCGGACATCTACTGGAGGTGGAACGGGTACGACATTTACTGGGCGAGACGAGGTGCGCTCAGCAGTCGAACGCATGACACAGAATACGAATACCGTGGGACCTATCACGCAGGATATTGCTGAGTTCATCGAGGGCGGCTATCGATCAGTTGTGTTTTGGAAAATTGCGTTTCCCTCTCCAAGTGGCGAAATGACACTGGTAGATGGTCTAGATGTCTTCACCTTTGACAGGGACTTCCGCATCGCCCGGAAGGATGCGTTTAGGAAAGCCTGGGTCTAATTGTTCTTTGGGTATGCAGACCCCAAAGCCAGAATAGAAACGTATAACTTATAATCGTATATATACCTTGACCTATGACTGAAGACACATTACAATAGCCATATCCACTGGGGTTATCCTAAAAGGATTTAAAAACAAAAGGAGATAGAATGCTTTCTACACTGATGGCCGAAGGGCCACCATATTTTGAACAGGTGTCAACGAATATATTTCTCAATGACATCTTTTACATGATTTGTGCTGCCGCGATCGTCGTCGGAATTGTCGGTACCACTTTGGTGGACGCTGCAATTGTTCGAAAGAAGAACCAAGTTGATACATGGATTCAAAAAATCGTTGGAATGATGATTGCTGTTGCGGCTTTTTTCATCATTGGCTTCGGAATTTGGATGTGGCAATACTATGAAATATTTGGATTTGCTAGTCCATTAAAGGAAGCAATCAAAGACTGGTGGTTCGCGGGTAGTAAATTAACCAACGCTTCGACCTTCTTCAATCCAAAAGATGCAAATCCATCGATAGCCGGATCCAACTTTGAAGTAGATGTATTCCAGGTGTTCTTAGTTTTCTTTGCAACATTTGTAGCATTTGGCGCAGCGCTGCTTCATAGTGCAGGCCTAGAGCGTATTAAAGCTCGAGCCTTCTATGTGATGTCGTTCTTTTTGGGCGGAATTGTTATGCCAGTGGTTCTTTACCTCACCTGGGGTTCTGTAAGTCCGCTCACGAACAATGGAACGCATGACTATGTTGGTTTGTTCGCTCTGTACATCACAGTAGGTGTGTGGGCGGTCATACTTGCATGGCGTCTTGGACCACGTTTGGGAACATTTGAAGCTCATCCTCGCACTTCGGGTCCGGCTCCGACGGATCTCTCAAAGGCAGCTATGGGAGCAGTTATCTTGATGTCTGCGATTCCGTTTATTGCATTAGGTTGCGGATTCATCATCCCTGACTTCGGATACTTTGGTATATCGGTAACAAGCAGCAGCTTCGGGCTCGCGTTAATTAACGTGTTCGCTTCTTATGCTGGTGGTGCAATCATGGGCGGAATCTTGGCGTACCGAAAGAAGAATGTCTTTTGGGCAATTCTTGGACCTCTCTCGGGTTACATCTCTGGTACTGCACTCTTTGATATTACGAAGCCTTGGATTATGTTCCTCGTTGCACTTGGTGGACCAATAGTTGCGTACTTCACATATAACTTGTTGCTGAAGTTCAAGATTGACGAACCAAAGGTTGCGCCGCTTGTCCTTGGACCTGGAATCTATGCGGCACTCATCGCAGGAATTGTCGAGTGGGGAACACCCACCGGTGGCTATTTCGGATTTACTGAAGGCAAATATGCTTTTCAACATGCCGAAGTCAATCTCGGTTGGCAGGCTGCGGGACTTGGGGTAACTATTGCAATTGCACTGGTCACTGGCCTAATCGTCATCATCGGATGTGAAAAAACCATCGGCATTCGCGTGAGCGAAGAAGATGAAATAAATGGTCTAGACGTGGCGTATTGGAATATCCCACAAGATTGATCTTGTTGTCTACCCGGGAATGGGTCCTGCTAGAAATAGCAGGGCCCATTTCTCATTTCCAGAGAAAGTACTGACGCCGTGAGTGAAATCCGAAGCAACTTAAAAATAAATTCGATTGCTGTTTACTGTGGATCAAGTACTGGAAATAAATCAAGATTTATGAATGCAGCTCAAGAACTGGGCGCTCTCTTTGCTCAAGAAAGTATTGAACTCGTTTATGGCGGGGGTGGTGCAGGTCTCATGGGGGCAGTTGCCGATGCTGTCTTGGAAGCGGGGGGGAGAGTTACAGGTGTGATTACTGAAGCCTTATGGGAACGTGAAGCGGCTCATCAACATCTAACTTCACTAAGAATCGTTCCGAATATGCATGAAAGAAAATTTCAAATGAGTGATCTCGCCGATGCATTCATTGCATTGCCTGGAGGATTCGGAACGCTAGATGAACTATTTGAAGTAATCACATGGAACCAACTAGGTATCCACTCAAAACCTTGCGGAATACTCAATGTGGAAGGTTTTTACGATCAGCTGATCTCGTTTATGAATTCAATGGTTGCCGATGCATTTGTCAATGCGGATCACCTTGGATTCGTTGTTGTGCGAGACCATCCCAAGGATCTTTTGGAGAGTCTTCAATCGTGGAAACTGATAGCCACCAAGAAGCCTGTTAAGAGCGATGATCGATAGTCGTTTAAAAACTTGTGGACTTGCTAGACACGGGTTTCGTGGCGTAACAAGCCCACAAGTTGATCTAGTTAGGCCCTATCGCCGTAGATCGATTTTGATTCCAGGAACTCTTTAAACCCGTGAGATCCGAATTCGCGTCCATTTCCTGATTGCTTGTAACCGCCAAAGGGGGAGTCGGTCTCTAAACCTGCCCCGTTGAGGTGTACCATTCCTGTGCGGATGCGACGTGCGACCTTCCGTGCATGATCAAGATTCTCTGAGCTCACTGCCCCTGCTAGGCCATAGTCCGTATCATTAGCAATTCGAATTGCGTCCTCTTCATCTTTATAGCCAATGATCGTCAGTACTGGACCGAAAATTTCTTCTCGTGCAATTGTCATTTCATTTGTGATGTTGGCAAATACGGTTGGCTTTACGAAGAAGCCCTTTTTAAAGGCTTCAGGTCGTCCAGTTCCGCCAGTTACAAGCATTCCGCCTTCGTCGATGCCGATTTGGATTAAACGTTGAATCTTTTCAAACTGGGCTAAAGACGCTACTGGGCCGACGAATGTTCCTTCGTCGGCTGGATTCCCGACGACTACTTTTTCTGCAGCTGCTTTTGCCAGAGCAATGACTTCATCAACGCGGTGCTCGGGTACGAGTAACCGGGATACCGCATTGCACGATTGACCTGAGTTAACAAATAGCCCGGTGACGTCGCGAGTGACTGCTTCCTCGAAATTTGCGTCGTCGAGGATGATATTCGCAGACTTTCCGCCAAGCTCTTGAGTGACACGCTTAACAGTAGGAGCTGCGTTGCGAGCAACATCGATACCAGCACGAGTTGAGCCCGTAAAAGAGACCATATCTACATCTCTGTGCGACGAGAGAGCGGCCCCAACTGTCAGGCCATCGCCATGGACAAGATTGAAGACTCCCGCAGGTACGCCAGCCTCGTGAAGGATTTCTGCAAAAATAATTGCATTAAGCGGTGCTACTTCGGATGGCTTCAAAACCATAGTGCAGCCTGCGGCAAGTGCTGGAGCCACTTTTGCGGCAATTTGGTTGAGTGGCCAGTTCCATGGTGTGATCATTGCGCAGACGCCCACCGGCTCGTACACCACAGATGTAGTGCCGTTGTGCTCTTCGTTGGAAAAGTTTTTCAATGCTGTGAGGGCAGATGAGAAATGCCCTATACCAAGTGGAGCATGTGCGACGTTTGCCAGCCACATTGGAGAGCCCATCTCTTCGCTAATTGTTTTTGCAAGATCTGAGCTTCGGTTTTGGTACACCTGGATAATTCTCTCCAACAATGCGATGCGGTCTTCTTTGCTTGTCTGGGAGAACGTCTCAAAGGCTTTCTTAGCTGCAGCTACAGCAGCGTTAACGTCTTCCACGCCTCCCAAGGCAATTGAAGTAATGGTTTCTTCAGTTGAGGGATTCACTACTTCGACGGTGGTTTTAACGGTTGGATTGACCCATTTTCCACCAATGTAAAATTTCTTAGTTTCCATTTTTCTTTCCTTTTTGTTTAGGTTGATCGGATATAAACGGTCTTAGTTGTTGTGAAGAATTCACGAGCTGCAGTCCCTTGCTCTCGGTTCAAACTTGATGAGCCTTTCAGCCCTCCAAATGGGACATGCGGCTCAACTCCTGCGGTTTCTCGGTTGACATGGACCACACCTGATTGAGTTAACTTGATGAATTTCATTGCGGTTGTTAAATCACGAGTGAAGAGAGATGAAGAAAGACCGAATTCAGTATTGTTTGCGTGGCTAACCGCTTCTTGAAAATTTTCGACAACTTGCAAGACGAGAATTGGGCCAAAGATCTCGTCAGTGACTAGACGACTTTTTGCGCTGACATCAGTGATGACCATGGGCGGAAAGAAGCAATCGGAATCGGGTGCTGAAGCATTTGCGAGAATTGTTACTCCCTCAGATTTAGCGAGAGCAAGAAATTGATTTACAGATTTGAGTTGTTCCGGAGAGCCAAGGGGCCCAACCTCGGTGGTTTCAATGTATGGATCGCCAACAATGAGTGCATTGACCTTGTCGATAATTTTTTGCGTGAAATCTTCGGACACTGCACGTTCTACGTACACGCGACTCGTAGCCGTGCACCGTTGACCAGTTGAGTACATAGCTCCACGCAGAACTTGCAGTGAGGCATCTTCAAGATCAGCGTCGGCTAATACAATTGCCGGATTTTTGCCACCCAGCTCAAGTTGGATTTTGATATTTCTATCGGCTACGGATTGACGAATGCGGTTTCCCACTCCGCCTGATCCAGTAAAAGTAATTGCAGCTAGAGCTTCGTTTCCCGTTAGTGCTTTGGATAAGCGAGAACCTGAACCGGTAATGAGATTTAATACCCCAGAAGGGAGTCCAGCTGCTTCAAACACTTCCGCGAGAAGTACAGCGCTTCCTGAGGCGGCCTCTGCGGGTTTCCAGACAACGGAGTTCCCATAGACAAGAGCAGGAGCAATTTTCCATGTTGGTATTGCGAAGGGAAAGTTCCAAGGCGTAATGGCGCATATCACCCCAAGCGGTTCTTCTACAGTGAGGAGGAAAGTGGAGTTGTCAGCGCTTGGGTATACGTCACCAGATGGCTGTAGCGCATCACCGCTGTAGTAGCGAAGTATCGCGATGCTGCGCAACACCTCGCCGCGCGCATCTCGTATTGCTTTCCCCATGTCGGCAGTCAGTTGTCTAGTGGCAGTTTCAAGGTGCTCTTCGAGGATGTCGGAAGCCTTTCTGAGAACTTCAGACCTCTGCTGAGCTGTAAACGCAGCCCAATTTTCTTGAGCAGTTTTAGCGTATTTATATGCGTCAGCGACCATTTCTTCGGTGCTCATTGCGTAAACACCTGTGCATTGCGAAAGACTCGAAGGGTCAAATCGCTGAAATGTTTCCATTCCATTTTTCCATTCTCCGCCGATGAAAAGTGTGCATCCATCAAGCAGTCGTTGGCTTGTCCGAAGATGAGTTGTCATGATTGGCTGCTCTCACGGTTCTTTAGGTCTGGGGGCGCTAAGCGGTACGAGGCAGGAGTCAACGAAAGCCCGATTGGATTTTTCGGAAGGTGTACTTCAGTTCCGTCGTCTCGCACAACTTTTATAATGGGATTAAGGCCTAACCCCTCTGCAAACTTAAAAGCGGCGGCAATGTCGTTAACCACACCAGCAGGCACACCTACGGAGGAAAGACGGTCAACCCAATATGCGGCAGGTTTAGTTGAAAGTGCAACTTCCAAATGCTTCCTTAACTCGACTCGATTGGCTACGCGTGAAGTATTTGTTGCGAATTCTGCATCCAAAGCAAGCATGGATAATCCGAGGACATCACATGTTGAGGCAAATTGCTTGTCTGTTCCTACTGCAAGAACGAGATCCTCGCTTGCAGTCTTAAACAGCTCGTATGGTGCGATACTCGGATGTTGGTTTCCCATCCTCGTCGGAACTACTCCCGCAGATGTGAAACTTGCAGATTGATTCACTAAAGCTGCAAGCAATGAGGAAAGAAGATCAATCTCGACACGCTGGCCTTGGCGGGTCTCTCTAGAGTGCATGACCGCGGTCAGTATGCCAACAGTTGCAAATAAGCCAGCAAGGACATCTACTAGCGCCACCCCAACCTTTTGGGGTTCACCTTGCGCAGACCCTGTAATGCTCATCAGGCCACCCATTGCTTGTACGAGTAGGTCGTATCCAGGGAGATCTGATCCTGCACCGTTTCCGAAACCTGAAATAGAGCAGTAAACCAATTCGCTGTGATCGCGCGAAAGAGAGTTGTAATCGAGCCCAAGTTTTTCCATGACACCAGGTCTGAAATTTTCAATTACTACATCTGATTGTTGGGCCATAGCGCGGGCTTTTGCAAGGTCGTCGGCGTTTGAGAGGTCAAGTGTGACGCTCTCTTTATTGCGATTGACTGAAAGAAAGTAAGTAGGAATTCCTGCTTCGTCAAATGGTGGACCCCAGGCACGTGTGTCATCACCTTGACCGGGTCGTTCAACTTTTATCACCGTTGCTCCAAGATCACCGAGCATCATTGTTGCAAACGGGCCGGCAAGGACACGCGAGAAGTCAAGGATGCGAAGTCCTTCCAATGCGCTCATAAATGCTCTCCTTGACTTATGTAATCGTTTCTACTAACATACAACTAATTAAAGTTCATCGCAACAAAGGGATATTTATGGTTGAAAGTAACGTCAAAACTAGCCTGGCTCTCGATTTTCTTAATATTGACTCGCTGCTCTCTGACGAGGAAATATCTATTCGAGACACTGTTCGGTCATTTGTTCAGACAAAAATTTTGCCCTATATCGGGGACTGGTTTGATGAGGGAACGATTCCAACAAACCTTGCATTGGAGTTAGGGAAACTCGGTGTTCTAGGAATGCACCTTGAAGGGTACGGCTGTGCCGGCACATCAGCCACGGCGTATGGACTTGCATGTATGGAACTTGAAGCCGGTGACAGTGGAATTCGAAGCTTGGTATCTGTCCAGGGTTCGTTAGCTATGTATGCCATTCATAAGTGGGGTTCGGAAGAACAAAAAAATGAATGGTTACCACGGATGGCCCTTGGAGAAGTTATAGGTTGTTTTGGTCTCACTGAATCAGACTCAGGGAGCGACCCAGGTTCGATGCGGACGCGAGCACGGAGAGATGGCAGCGACTGGATCATAAACGGTCAAAAGATGTGGATCACAAATGGGTCAGTTGCAGGGGTGGCAATAGTCTGGTGTGCAACAGACGAAGGCGTTCGTGGCTTCCTGATTCCCAAGGGAACCAAGGGTTTTACAACACAAAACATCCACAAAAAGATGTCATTACGAGCATCAATAACGTCCGAACTAGTTTTCAATGATGTGCGACTTCCAGCATCTGCACAACTCCCTCTTGCTCGTTCATTACGTGGTCCGCTCTCGTGTCTGAACGAAGCCCGCTATGGAATTGTGTGGGGATCAGTAGGAGCGGCACGTGCTTGTTATGAATCTGCTTTGGATTACAGCTCATCTCGAATTCAATTCGGCCGTCCAATTTCGTCATTCCAAATACAGCAAAACAAACTTGCAAATATGGCTCTTGAGGTGAACAGAGCGACACTGTTGGCTCTGCAATTAGGGCGTCTTAAAGATGCAAATTTGTTGCTCCCTGAACAGGTGTCTATGGGAAAACTGGGAAATGTAAATGCAGCTCTAGATGTGGCTCGTACCGCGCGTCAGATATTGGGTGCAAATGGAATTACTCTTGAGTACCCAGTTATTAGACATATGAATAACCTTGAGTCGGTTGTGACTTACGAGGGAACTGCAGATATACATGCCCTCGTTGTGGGCGCGGCCATCACAGGCATCGAATCCTTCAGGTGACAATAGAGTCCAGAATTGACTTTTATCCCATACAGGTTCTAATATGGAAACGTATATATAACGTAAAAACCAATAAAAAGGAAGAAAGGAACAGAGTATGCCCACCTATGATCCGCAGGCACGCAATGCGCAGCGTTATCCGAGGGTGACGAGCCGGGAAGAAATGGACACCATGCCAAGACTTCCCTTCAACACCGGAATCGGAACCGCTATTTTTCTCTCTACAGAGAAGGATGATGCACGGCATTTTCGGCAAGGCATTTGCTACCAAGAGCCCGACCACCTTCCTTACCATTGGGATCAAACAAACTTCGATGAGACTCATTACGTGATAGTCGGGAAGATTCGTCTTCGATGCGAAGACGGAAGTGGGCGCATCGTGTACTTAGAAGCTGCTGCTGGCGAACACATATTTTGCCCAGCCGGATTCAAATATACGTTAGAGACATCAGGTATTTATACAGAATTTTTCTGGACGAGTAGTCCTTCTCCAAGTTACGGCTTGATTGAAATTCCAGAGTACAGCGCGGCATTACGCGCGATGAGAAAGTGAGTTAGAAAAATGGCAGAGTTAACAGCAAGTTCCTTTATGCCTTTAAAAGGCGAAAAGCGTTGGGCATATTTGACCCGAGAAAAAACCATTCGCATTGCCTCGACAAATGAGGATGGTTCTATATATCTCTCGCCACTTTGGTACGTGGTGAATGAGAAGCGAATTTTCGTTCCACTTGATGCAGGTGGTCGCCACGGCGGTAACGGCACCTCGGGAAGACCTCTTTCGGCACTAGTTGATAGTGGTGATGAGTATGCAACGGTGCACGGAGTGCGTATCCACGGGAACTTGAAACTGGTGAGCGACTCAAAAATCATCACACTTGTTAATGAATTGATGTTTGACAAGTATTTCTATATTGATCACCCTTACGCCGAAAAGTATTTCGAATTCGGTGAATTTGTAGGACGTCAGGTATACGAACTGATCCCGGAGAAGATGATCGGCTGGGACATGCGCGAGACATCACTGCCGACCATTCCAGAAAAACGGAACTTCCCAGCACATATCAAGGATCGCCTACTTCCGTAGAGATCAGTTCATTTTGAAGTAAAGCTGCTTGGATCAATAGTGCTTATTAAGGGAAAATAATGAATGCTAAAAGTAAATCAATTCGGGTCATGGTCGTGGGTGAGTCATGGGTGAAACATACTGTTCACCTGAAAGGATTCGATCAATTTCACTCAACGGAATTTGAAGAAGGCGCGACGCGTTTCTTGAACATTCTTAAAGAAACTGGTCTTGATGTAACCTATGTTCGCGCCCATGAAGTGTCTTCCCATTTTCCTTCTTCGATAGAAGAATTAAAAAAATTTGATGTCATTGTGATAAGCGATATCGGATCAAATTCATTTTTGCTCACAGATGCAACCTTCTTGAAGTCAAAACGAGTTCCCAACCTCTTGCGCTTAGTTTCTGAATTTGTTCAAGGTGGAGGCGGTCTCGTTATGGTCGGAGGGTATTTATCATTCACCGGAATTGACGGTCGCGCACGATATGGAATGTCTCCTCTCGCAGAGGTATTGCCAGTCAGCCTTCTTGATCACGATGACCGCATTGAAGTTCCTGAGGGTCTGAATGCAACCGTTGTAGATGGTGATCATCCGGCGCTAGGTCAAGCGACATCAGATTGGCCGATTCTTCTGGGGTATAACCGTTTTAGGGCTAAGGCTGGTAGCACAACGCTTGTGGAGCATGGAGAAGACCCCATCCTCGTTGTTGGTCAGTTCGGTCGCGGGCGGACCGTCGCATTTGCATCCGATCTTGCTCCGCACTGGGCACCAAGAGAGTTCCTGGAATGGAGCTTTTACCCGTCGCTGTGGTCGTCCATTGTCAATTGGGCAGGTTCTGCCGAATCGCTATAGTTTTAAAGCATCATGAGTTCAAATCGTCGCCCCACAATGAAAGATGTAGCGAAACACGCCAAAGTCTCAGTAAGTACAGTGAGCTACGTTCTCAACAACAATGGGCCTGTGGCCGACGATCGTCGAGCACGAATTCTAGAATCTATGAGAGTTCTTCATTACGAGCCAAATGAGTCTGCTCGTAATTTGAAGCGACGATCAGCCTCGGCAATTGGGCTTGTTGTCCCCGACCTGGGAAACCAATTTTTTGCATTGCTGGCAAAAGGCGTCGAACGCGCTGCATCGCAACAAGACGTGCTGGTCGTCTTGTGCAACCCGGAGACAAGCGAAGAAGCTGAGTTGAGCAATGCGAGACTCCTGCGAAGCCAACGTGTCGACGGCGTGGTTTATCTCACGGGTTTTGACGAATCACCTGCTTCGCTTATTGAGTTGACCAAGATCGGACCTGTAGTTTTGGTTGACGAAAGAGTTCCTGGTCTAAATCTTCCTAGCGTTCTGTCGGAAGCACGGCGGGGAGCACGAGAAATAGCAAGTCACGTTTTCGATCACGGACACAAAAATGTTGCTGTCATCAGTGGCCCCACCGCTTTATGGACCTCTGAACAACGCCTTGCTGGCTACCGGGAGGCCTGTGCAGGAGCAGGTCTAGACCCAGACAAACTGAAGGTTGTAGCGGGAGATTATCGAATGCACTCTGGGGCAATTCTCGCGGAAAAACTTCTGAGTGTAAGTAAGGCAAAAAGGCCAACCGCTTTGCTCTGCGCAAATGACCTCATGGCCATTGGTGCAATGGAGTATTGCAAATCCGCTGGATTGAGTGTGCCTGAAGACGTCAGCATTGTCGGTTTCGACGATATTCCGATCGCGGGTCTGCTCACCCCACGTTTAAGTACAGTTCGGCAGCCGGCAGAAGAGATGGGCTTTCAAGCCGCAACGTTGCTCATCAATATGATCAAAGTTGCTCGTGGGGAAGAAGGTGTCGAAAAACTTCCAAGCCAAACGCTGGTGCCAGTTGAAGTGGTCATTAGAGATTCTGTTTGCCCTCCTTCGAAGGCGAAATAGTTTCGAATGAACCAATCAGCGAATGGTTCACGTGTAGTTGTACTTGGTGCAATAAATGTTGATTTAGTTGTAGCTGCTGCAACACTTCCGGGACCGGGAGAGACAGTTACCGGTAGTGGATTGAAAACCTTTGGCGGTGGAAAAGGAGCCAATGCAGCAGTTGCGGCTGCTAGAGCTGGTGCTGAGGTCGCGCTCGTGGGTGCTGTGGGAAAAGATGCTCATGGTGTTTCCAGCATTGAAAATTTGAAAAGCGAAGGAATAGATACTTCCTACATTTTGGTTTTGGAAGATGAAGCAACTGGCGTTGCGCTCATTGTTGTTGACGATGCGGGTGAGAATCAAATAGCGGTAGGTCTCGGAGCGAATGCAGCTCTGACCATTGAACACGTAGAGCGATCTTTCAATGCACTGCTCGAAAATGCTGGCTGTGTCCTTGTAAGCACCGAGATTCCTGAAGATGTCATTGCTTACGCGGTAAGAGCTGCTGCTAGTAGGGGAGTTCGGTGCATTTTGAACCCTGCCCCTGTGCTTCCTGTCGTCTTAGACGTGCTTTCTACTGGTCCAATTTTGACTCCAAATGGTGGTGAGCTGACTGAATTGGTTTCGCGGCTTGGTCATTCCGCTGGCAACAGTGCAATTGAGGGTGCGCAGATCATCAACGCAGTGAGCGGTAACTCCGTTGTCACGACGTTGGGTGCCGAAGGTGCCTTGATTTTGCAAGATGCAGAAAATTATGAAGTGGTGCCATCGCAAAAAGTTATTGCACGCGATACAACTGGTGCCGGCGACACTTTTAATGGTGTACTAGCTACGTGGCTGGCTCAAGGAGCGATGCTCAGTGAAGCCGTAAAAGTTGCAGTGGTAGCAGCATCACTATCGGTTACCCGTGTTGGGGCCCGTGATGGTATGCCGTCGCGAAAACTAATTCTCGAAACTTTGCAAAACCGTTAATGTCTCCTTCGGCCAGATCGTTGACACGGCGAAAGGTGATACTTGATTGCGACGTCGGAATCGATGATGCAGTCGCATTAGCTTTATTGGTCCAATCCGAAAAGATTCAACTTTTAGCAGTTACAACGAATACTGGAAATGTCTCTATAGAAAAGACGACTCGGAATGCTTTAGATGTATTGAGTTTGCTCAATGCTCAGAGTATTCCAGTTGCAAAAGGTGTCGCTCGACCCGCGTTCACCATATTGCTAGAGAATTATTCGAAAATACATGGCCTAAATGGCATAGGTGAAGTTGAACTTCCCGCATCTGAGCAGTTTGTAGATCATCGACATGCCATTGAAGTCTTCGCTGAATTGTTGGAAGAGGAACCAGCAAAGAGTATCTCCATTGCTGTTGTAGGCCCTTTGACGAATTTCGCAATGTTTATGAAAACCTATCCTGCTTTAGTTGACAAGATAGACCGACTCATCGTGATGGGTGGAACCACTTCCAACGGAAATATTACGCCAGTCAGCGAGTTCAACATTTGGGCCGACCCACTTTCTGCAAAATTTGTTTTTGATAACGTGTCATGCCCCACAAGTATGGTGGGCTTAGATGTGACCCGATTAGCAACCGTCAACGAAGAAGAACTCGATCGCTGGTCAAGAAATTCAGAGTGGGGATCAGCCATTGCACAGATGGTTCGTGGCTACTTAGATATCAATTCCAATGGTTGGCCAATGCACGATGCTCTTGCCGTTTCAATTTTGATTGATGAATCTATTCTTCGCTTTGAAAGTGCACACATAAATGTGTGCACTGATAGCGACGAGAACTATGCGAGAACTCTTTGTGATTTCAAGCAAGAGGGAGATACGTCAGGACCACTTATTTCCGTTGCATTAGGAGTCGACCTAGCAAAATTTAGATCCTTGTTGACCAAACTTATGTAAGTGGCGCAAGCCCTCCAAATGACTGTGCTGGAATTGGGCAAATATTGTCCTGATTGAAAGGAATGGTTCGGGTACGAGCGCAAGTCCGATCGCAGTAGGCCGATGGGGTCTTTTCCACAGTGGATTTCTGGGCTCCGCCCATTTACATTCTGCATCAATTGGCATTGTCGGGTCATTTGTTGCCTGAGATCTAGGTGAAATAAGCAGTGAAAGATTCTCCATAAAATTGCTGATGAATTTAGAGGTACATTGATAGAAGATCGCACTAAATAAATTGGTGAAAACCGTCGAGACGAGTGCAACTACTAGGAGCTATGCAAATGAAAGCTGTCAGGTCTCTTCAGTATTTTTCGGTTTTACTACTTTTGGCAACAGGGTTGATTGTCAACCTTCTGCAACCTTCGGAAGCGTTAGCAGGGATAACAGACAATCCGGGCTTCAGTAATGGCAATTACAGCGTCTGCAACCATCCAAATCAGGGAGATTCGGTAACAAGTTATGGTCCAGACCGCAATCTAAGTGGGATCACTTTGACTAGTACGAACTGGCGCTGTTCCGCAGGTGGTGCAGCCATCAACGGCGAAAGCGTGGTTGCAGTGAAACAACCCTTGCTTATGGAAAAACTTGATCTTCAGACGCCCCGATTTGGTGGAGGTGGATATAGCAAAGACCTTGTCTCTATCTCGTGGGATTATGACAACGATGGGACCATTGATCTTTTAGATTCAGGCCCCTGGAATTCCTGGTACCTCGATCGAGGGCATCCATATGCTCGAGGAACGTATTTTTCAAGTTCTCATTCATTTGACTCGACAGGGTCGTATACGGTGAAGGTGACAGCCACCTACGATGATTCATCGACTGACGTGGCAACTGGAATAGTTAAGGTTGTCTCGGACACTCCAACTGCGGTTATCAATCGCATCGATATCCCAACAGGTATTCCCAATGATGCGGCGCCCGTCCTGACGGGAACAAGCCAAAAATTGAGTGCTTCTAGGTCTACATCTGTCGGTGGCATCATTTCAAAATATGAATGGGATTTAGACGGTGATAACGAATACGAGATAGATAGTGGAGTATCCGACTGGTACACAACGACGTTTGCTTCGGTCGGAACCAAAACAGTTCGCGTCCGAGTGACGAGCCGTGGAGGTTCAACCGCTACAGCATCGATGCCTATTGAAGTGAGGCTCGCCCCACCTAAAGGTGAGCCGGGAATGTCGATTCTTGAAGGTGCCTCCTATGTGAACAGCAAAACAGTCAAACTAAATCTTGTTTGGCCTGAATATGCAACTGAGGCCCGTATCTCAAACGATGGTGGATTTTCTGCTTCAAAAATTAAAACAGTTGCGTTATCGAATTCGGTGGACTGGGAATTAGATGATTCGGTGAAAGGTGTTTATACAAAAGTCGTATATGTACGGTTTAACGGTTCTGGAATTGACACAACAAAGACTTATTCGGATGACATTATTCTTGATACTAATGCCCCTGTTGTGGAGTCTTCCTCTGCAGCGGCGGTATCGGAGTCTATTGATGTGACTCTGAAAGCAACCGATGACATCACCGGCGTTGACAAGGTCCAGATCAAGAATGGCTCCATAACAGTTACAAAGGACTATTCGAACAAAATTTCTGTAGCGAAGAAAGAAATTGGAGTTTCGGTTTCATCCGCTGGTCTCTGGAAATTCGGTACGTCTTCCATCGAAGTTCGTGTTAGCGATATGGCAGGAAACTGGAGTGAATTCAAAACACTTACGTTGGCGGCAATTACGACAGGCTCGACTTTGCCAAGCTTGAAAACAACTACTGCTAAATCCATAGCCAGCTACGCAAAATTGAAGGTTGCTTCGACATCGAAGGTCACTCTGAAAGTTGCACCTAGTTCGGCAAAGTTCTGCAGAGTCTCTGGCAGCACTCTCAAAGGTCTTAAAACTGGATCATGCAAGGTGACGGTCACGGTGACACCGAAAAAGGGTAGAGCCTCTTTTAAAACTGTGATGCTGAAGGTTGCAAAGTAAAAGGAACAGTGCTGTGCAGTCATGGCGATGTGATTCCCGACGTATTGGGCCTCTTTGAACGCCACGGTATGACGCTGCTCTCATGGTGCGATACGCGTAAAGGGGCAACGGCACGGTTAGAAAAAGCCGATGGGGTCTTTGCAACAGTGGATTTCTGGGCTCCGCCTTCTGTTTAAGTAATACTTCTATTCGACTGAAATTCATTTAGCTATTTACTAAAAAAGCAGATGTGTTTAGGCTCTATAGTTGCTGTATGGGGAATAGGCATGCCAAAAAAACAGTAGTGCTAAGCATCTTGTTTTTTTCTTTGGTCGGTCTTGTTGTTTCGGAGCAGAATGTTGTCGCATTGCCACCTATTTCGGATCCTGAAGTGCACTCGTACAGTGTTAGTGGGGAAGTAGAGCAAGATACACCTCTGAATATTCTCCAAGAGAAAATGCGTGCTGCGCCTTTCACTGGACATGGGGCCTATTTCAGTGCTTCTAGTCAACGTATTTTTTCTGCCCTAGGAGTGAGTCCATATGGCGGAGTCGACTCTTCGTTGTGGGATTTTGGTTTGTGCTCGGAGATCGGCGCAGCAGATTGTTCGCCAAGCGATGGGAAGTGGCTCACTGCATGGTCAATTCTTGGGACTTGTAGATCAGAAGAAGACTGGGGATGCATTGAAGAGGTGAAGATTTCCGCCGAAGGTTTAGATTTGCAAAATCTGGCGAAGGTGGAAACCATTGGCGACGTTACGGTTTTCTCGGGAAATGCAGACCTGGGAATCCCAAGAGCCTCTTCTCCAACCAAGTGGCAGGCTTCAGATGGCTCTCAATATGTCGTTACGTCTTCTGTTACCCGCACTTTTATGTCTGGAAATAACATTTGGAAAAGTGTTGGCACTGACTTCCAGTTGCAAATTGAACGGGTATCGAGCTCAGCAACACTTGTCGCAGACATTCCTTATGTGTGTCCTGGCGTTTCGCGGCCTGACAAAAATTCTATTTGTGGTGGCGGCGTCAGTTTTAGACCATTGATGTTTTTGCCTAGTACCACCTTCGCCGTGAAAGTACGTTTGCCAAATGTGGTGAAAGGCTGGTTTCAAGCACGTTTTAAGGAAGGCGAAATAGGTAGCCAAGCCTTGGGAAATAACAATACTTTGTATGACATCGCAGGCTCAGTTGCTCCGATCTATATCGCTGGAGGTGTTGTTGATCCTGCTGTTTTGCCAAGTGATTTCTTTCAGAAGTTGTATCCAGGAATAAGTTATTTGCCTGGAGGTGTCATTGGCCCGATACTTCCCGGTCAAGGCACACGCTCCATGCAGGAATACAAAGCGTGGTCTCCCTACTTTGACGACAAGGCATTGATGACGAGTTACCAGTGGAATATTCGTTCAACGGATTGGCCAGTTAATAACAGTTGTTTCAGTTCTCTAACAGGGGTGACAGGGCTATTGGCCACAAATGCGGCAGCGTATTTGGGGCTTCCCCCTACATGGAATTCCGAGAGTGGCGAGCTCGAATACAAAGTTGCATCGCCGCATTTTGATGAAACTGGACAGGTTTCTTCGGGAACATATTCAGTCTCTATGCCTGCATCTGCGGCTAAATGTCTTTACGGCTCTGCAACACTTCCGACAACTGTGGACGTCAGCGTTAACCCTGAAGAGGGTGGAACTGATTTTAATTCGACCCTCGCTTTGGCTGAAACAAAAGGTTGGTTGAATTTCTCAGTCAAGGGATTTCACTTTTCATCACCTTCAATCAAACTTAAATTAGGACGAGCTGGTAGTTCAATTAGTCCGCCAACAGGGGTGGGTTTGGTGAGTCCTCCCACAACATCGGTATCAGTTGCTCCTGCGCTTTCGGTTCCCTCAACAGTTCGAGTTGTGTTGATTTCTAAATCTTTGACTGCAAAATCAATTGCTACTTACGCAAAATTGAAGGTGGCTTCAACATCGAAAGTCTCTCTGAGAGTTCTACCTATTTCGGCGAAGTTCTGCAAAGTCTCTGGTAGCTCGCTCAAAGGTCTTAAAGCTGGATCGTGCAAGGTGACGGTCACAGTGACGCCCAAAAAGGGTAGGCCAACTTCGAAAACTGTCACTTTGAAGATTGCAAAGTAGTCCTAGTTGCTCTTCGGGCCATTGGAGAACCCGTACCGCCCTCGCTATAGCTGCAGGCTTTTTACTTCTAGGAATTCCTCAAAGCCGTATTCACCAAGCTCGCGTCCAATGCCCGACTGCTTGTAACCACCAAAAGGTGCATTCGGATTAAACCGTCCGTTGTTGACAGTCACTTGGCCCGTACGAATGCGTCGCGCGATTGCGATTCCAGTTTCCTGATTGGCGGCATACACCGCGCCGGCAAGACCGTAAGGGGAGTCGTTAGCAATGTCGACTGCTTCGTCGATGCCGTCGTAAGGAATGAGAACTAATACGGGGCCAAAAATTTCTTCTTGTGCAATAGTCATTTTGTTATTGACTTCAGAGAAAACTGTCGCCTTAACGTAGTAGCCCTTCTCAAGCCCTTCAGGTGCCTCAGGGCCGCCTGCTATAAGTTTTGCTCCCTCTTCTATTCCCTTATTGATGTAGGAAACCACGCGATCGCGCTGTGCTGCAGATGCAAGTGGCCCAAGGTTGGTTCCTTCTGCAAATGGGTCGCCCACCTTCATTCCACCTGCAACTGCTGCAGCAAGGCCTTCAGCTTCTGCAAGACGCGCACGTGGCACCAGCATGCGGCTGAGCAATGAACATGTCTGGCCGCTGTTCAAAAATGCCTGACCAGTTCCGCCCATCACTGCTTTTGCAAATGTCTCTGTATCAAGATCTTCGCAAATGATGTTTGCGCTCTTGCCACCAAGTTCAAGTGCAACTTTTTTGACTGTTTCTGAACCGGTCTGCATGACAAGTTTTCCAGCGCGAGTAGAGCCAGTAAATGAAATCATGTCAATGTCGGGGCTCGCCGAGATTGCTTCGCCAACAACAGGACCCGTTCCGGTGACGAGGTTGAATACACCTGCAGGAAGTTTTGCTTCATGAATAATTTCAGCGAGCATGAATGCATCTATTGGCGCTACTTCGCTTGGTTTCAACACAACTGTGCACCCTGATGCCAAGGCAAAAGCAACTTTGGCTGCAATTTGGTGAAGCGGGTAGTTCCATGGAGTGATGCATCCAACAACACCAATGGGCTCGCGCACGATGAGAGAGGTGCCAACTTGTTTTTCAAATTCAAATGACTCCGCAAGAGCGGCTGCTTGTTTGAATGATCCAATGGGGAGACCCACTTGAATCATGTTCGACAACATCTTTGACATTCCGGTTTCGCGGGAGATAGCTGAAGAGATTTCGTCCATGCGTGCGGCGAGTGCATCGCTGATTGCAGTCAGGTATTTTGCACGCGTGGCAGGTGGGGTGGTGCTCCATGAGATGAAGGCAGCCTTGGCGGCTTTTGCGGCTTTAGCGACGTCGCTTGCGGTTCCCTCTGGAATTGTTGCCATGACTTCTTCATTTGTGGAGTCGAAGACTGACAAAGTCTTTTTTCCATCAGATGGGATCCACTGGCCGTCAACATAAATGGCGTCGTAATTCTTCATGGTACCTTCTCATTTTGGGGCGATTAATGAGTGGAACGCTAGATGAGTCTGTGACTGCATGACTATGTAGGCCGGTTTTTAAAACAGAAATATGCCCGTACCCCATACCCCACAACGCCGACCAGTATCTCTGTCCTGCAGGATCTAGTATGAATTGACTTTCAGATTAAGGAATTTCTCATGAACCGGTTCCTAACGAAGAAAATGATCTCCAGCATCGTCGCACTTACTCTGCTGCTGGGAGTTGGAGTGCTCATCGCTTCCAGAGACACGTCGTCAACAACACGCAATGCAGCTCTTGTTGCAGGAACACCTTGCAAGAAGCCTGGTCAAGTCACCAAGGTGTCTAAACAATCAGTTGTCTGTGCTGCTCTGTCACCAAAAAACATTTGGTATCCGGTATTTCAGGAAAAGAAATGGATCTGTGCAAAATTAGGAGGATCACGGAAACAAGGTGGTATCTATTCTGTTTGCGGTAAAAATAAATCATCAAAGAAGCGTTGGTTTTTGACAATGCCACTGACGTCAAAAAGTAACGCTGGGCTTCCAACAACCGACCAAGATGCTTTCATCAAGTTGACAACAAATCCTGAATTGATTGTTGAGACTTCCCCAACAACACCGATTGCTCTGGCAGCTTCAACCGAAACAACTCTGATACCAGCAACCGAGACTACCCGCGCATCGAATACCGTGTCGACAACAACAGTATCCACATCGACAACAACCGCACCTAGATCGACAACAACCGCACCTACGTCGACAACAGGTGCAACAGGACCCAATATTGTGAGGGTTCCTATTGAAGTTGTGCCAGCAATTGATTTCGGCCCTGCTACGCCGTATCCCGAAAGAGTTTCAGTGTCTCTCTACAAATTGGGTGTAGGAACCGATTGCTCAACCGTCCCCTACACACTCGTAACTTCAGCAACTTCGGCGCGCATTGGTTCACAAGAAATTGCAACCTTCACCGATATCCCGAGTGGCACGTACTACGTCGGCATTGGCGGCTGCGATACTGGAACTGTTGGTGACTTTGATCGTAGGAACATCACGACTTACCGAGTTCTTATTGATGCTTCTCTGCCTTCTCAATTGACGACGCCAATTAGGCTGTCCAAAACAACTCGAAGTGTGACTGCGTCCGCATCCATCAGGGGTACACAATCTGCAATTACATCAATGACTCTTTCTGGAGGTTTTCTCTCTGATGATTTGGCCGGTGAAGCTACTGGTTCTGGCAGCTCAACGACCTATTTTTTTTGGGGTGTGCCTCCCGGTGTCTACACACTGACAATGGTTCAATCTCCCTACCCAAACCGCCTTGAACGGGTAACAGTTGGTGACAGAAACTTGGTTACTCCGACATATGAGATGAGCGGAATGGTGGTCGTACCGACGACTCCAATTCTGGTACCTGCATAGGTCATTAGGTGACATACATCAACAGAAGAGGTCGCCGGCAAAACAATGCTCAGAACCCTTATAGAGATTGAATTTCAGCACGGATTATTTTTCAAAAACACGATACAATTTCAATGCCTTAGGGCGCGTAGCTCAGTTGGTTAGAGCGCTACCTTGACATGGTAGAGGTCCCGGGTTCGAGTCCCGTCGTGCCCACTAGTTTGCTCTCGCACCGCACGTTTCTGCGACATTTAACGGTGTGTGTTTCCTCTTGCCGAGTTGTAAATGCTGGTGTTCGGATTTTCAAATGCGCTCATCCAAAACAGGTCAGTCAAGTTTTGATGTACCGCTTACGTATAGTGACGTCAACAAGGCTGTGACTAAGTGGCTGCCTTGTTAAATTCCCAAAACTTTGGATTTTGCCTTTTGGAACTCGTCTTCTGTGAGAGCCCCACTATCAAGAAGTTGTTTTAGGGAATTAATCTGTGCCGCGACATCAGGTGCTGCCACGGATGCCGCTTGCTGTGCTGGCTGAGTGGTGTACCTTTCGCGAATTTTGTTCTCAATAAACTCACGGATTTCGTTGAAAGCTTCTTCTTGGTCGGGACTAAACATGACAGCGTTCTCGTTGGAGGCCATCGCATTGAGTCCGCCAAATAAAGCACGACCTTTGTTTTCCGAGGAACCAATAACCACAAATTCGATATATCCAGTTGCGCCAGCAGTGTTGCCAGCGAGCTTATTGATCGCGCCTAGACCAGGAGTTTTGTTATACACACTGGAAAGCTTCTTGCCCATGCCTCCAACACTTTTAAATTGGACTGCACTTATTTGAGATATGGCAATTTTCTTTTCACCTTTGTAACCTTGCTGTATACGATTTTGGAGTTTGTTTAGTCCAGTTGAACCTTCATGGGAAATTGTCACGAAGACATCATCGACTGTGACTTTTCCTGTTGCGCCCATTGCTTCCATGTTGAAACCCCACTCAATCTGTTGGTTTTCCACTACATTAGCTCAGATTTATAAGGGCGAATTTCTGCATATATGCGTGCTGCTAATCAAATTCGAAGCAAGCTCAGTTGGTTAGAGCGCTACCTTGACATGGTAGAGGTCCCGGGTTCGAGTCCCGTCGTGCCCACTAGTTGTGTGTATCAGCGTGCGCTGTCGCCGAAGCGATATTCGTGAGTCAAGACATCGAGACGCTGTGTGAGTTCGGCACTCAGTGGTGTGCGAACTGCATTGACTGCATCAACAAGCTGCTCTGGCTTACTAGCTCCAATAATTGGTGAAGTAATGGTGGGGCGGGTGAACTGCCAGGCAATGGCAAGTTGTGCCACTGTCATGTCCGCTTCGGCCGCAATGCCACGTAGGGCATCGAGGGTGGCAAACATCTGATCTTGCCAGTAGCGCTCTTGGTAACGCTCAGCAGTGCCGCCGCCAATGGTGAAGCGAGTGTCGGCTGTGGGGGCACCCTTTTGGTGTTTGCCAGTGAGAAAGCCGCCAGCAAGTGGGTTGTACGGAATAACTGCGAGACCTTGTTCGGCGCAGAGTGGAAGAAGCTCACGCTCATTCTCGCGGAACAACATGTTGTAGCGCGGCTGCACGCTGACAAAGCGTTCCCACTTGTTCACATCGCTGCGGCCAAGGGCGGTGGCAAGTTGGTATGCCAAATAGTTCGAGCAACCGATGTAACGCACTTTGCCAGAACGTACAAGGTCATCTAACGCGCTGAGCGACTCGTCGTGGCTCACGCGGTCGTCGTAGAAGTGCAATTGGTAAACGTCGATGTAGTCGGTCTTTAAGCGACGTAGCGACTCTTCTGCGGCGCGAATGATGTTCTTACGCGAGTTGCCTTGGTCCCACTTGTTGGGGCCAGTAGGGGCGTAGCACTTGGTGGCCACAATGAAATTGTCGCGTTGACCGGTGAGCCAGCGACCGAGAATTTCTTCAGTGGCGCCGTAACCGCTTGTCATATCGCCAATGGGGTAGACGTCGGCGGTGTCGATGAAGGTGAAGCCGTGATCTTTGGCTGCATTCAAGATGGAAACTGATTGTTCCTCATTGCACTGATATCCGAATGTCATTGTGCCGAGGCATAATTTCGACACTTGCATTCCTGTTTTGCCAAATCTCACATGTTCCATGGCTATGTACCGTAGCCTCGTTGACTGTGGCTGTCATCCTCGCGCTCTTCACTGCTGTGGTTTATGGCATTGCCGACTATTCGGGAGGGCGCGCTTCACGTACTGCTTCGTCGGCCAGTGTGACCTTGGTGGGGCAGAGTTTGAGCTTTGCCGTCATCATTTGCCTTGTTGCCATTTTGGGTGACCCCATTGCAAGCACGCACGATTTATTGCTGAGTGCAGTGGGCGGCATTGCAGGTTCGCTGGGGTTGCTCGCGTTCTATAAGGCAATGTCGTCGGGTTCAATGACCGTGGTTGCGCCTATCACTGCGCTGGTGGGCACAGTTGTTCCTGTTGCTTGGGGTTTGGCAAGTGGCGAACGCCCCGGAGTTGTTGCATATTTCGGAATGGCAGTTGCAGTGCTTGCGGTGGCGTTAGTAACCGACGCATTTGGTATTCACAATGTGAAAACACCGCTCTCAATTGTGGCCATGGCGGTCACGGGTGGTTTGTGTTTCGCCGTTATTTTTATTGCACTCGACCACACATCGCCCGATGCTGGGTTGTGGCCGCTGCTTGCTTTGCGTTCGGTGAGTGTGCCGCTCATTTTGGTAGTGGTGCTCAGTACGAAAAAGCCGATGGTGTTGCGCGGTCCTGCATTGAAATTTGCGTTGTTGAGTGGTTTGCTCGATTCGCTGGCAAATGGTTCGTACCTGTTTGCTGCACGTGAAGGACTGTTATCGGTTGTTGCTGTTATCTCATCGTTGTACCCAGTGAGCACATTGCTTCTTGCCACAAAAGTCGACAAAGAGCATTTACATAAAGCTCAGTGGGTGGGTGTGGGATGTGCGCTTATGGCTTTGGTTCTTGTGAGCGCTGGATAACAGCACGCGATTCGCGAGCAGCTGCTTTAAAAATTCCTTTACTCATGAGGCTGAGTTCTTTGGAGCGACGCTGTTCGTAAATGTCTGAACGTGCTTCGTGCACATGGCCGTTTTCTGGTTCGGCCCATGCGGCAAAGTCGATGAGATGGCAAGCCATGCGGAAATCGCCTTGGGCAAGTTCGTGTTGAGCGCGTGCAACAAGTGTGTTGACTCCACCAGATAGTTCAGCTATCACTGCGCCGAGTTGTGCATCGGGTGATGGCTTGAGTCGTGAGGGTGCTCCGTCCCACCAGCCGCCATAGAGGCGCCAAATGTTGTGCACCACAAACTCGGGTTCGTCGTACATGGGGCGCAAATAGGGTTTGTTGAGAACATCTTGTGGCACCGACACGCTGTGAATGATGCTGTCGAGTGTGGCGCCGTCGTTCATCATCACCAGAACTTCCGACACCAATGTTTCGAGTGCGCCTGCAATGTCGGTGAGCACTATTTCAATGCGCTCTTTGCCGTCAATGGGTAAGCCGTGTGCGGGGAGAAGAAGCTCTGGTTTCTTTGCGGCCATGTCGCGCAGTGCTTTGGCCCATTCGAGTGGGTATCGCTGAACTTTTTGTGGGTTGCCCGCATTGGGGAAGTTCCAAATGAGGAAGTCGCCCGCCATGATCCATTTCTTGTCGGGAACCCATGCCCACAAGTGGTCGTCGGTTTCACCAATGGCGTGGTTGAGCTCTACTGAATGGTCGCCAATGTTAAGGACGTATTGCTCGCGGAACGATTCTTGTACTTCTAAAACATCGGGCGGAATGAAGTGGTTCTTGTTGCCGCCCAAGCTGTATTGATGCTCAACGCGAATGCCGCCAAATTGTTTGGCGTTAATGAACCTGTTCCAACCATCGGTGTCGCGGTAGCGCTGTACGCGTGGCGCAATGTTTTCATGACCAATCACACGGGGGTTGGGTACGCCTTTTGCTGCAGCGGCAGCGGCAAAAGCAGGGCTGCCACCTATGTGGTCGGCATGGCCGTGTGTGTAAATGAGATGACTCACTGGTGTTGAGGTCCACTTGTTCAACGCCTCAACAACGAGCGGGCCGGTAACAACACCTGAGGCGTCGAAACAAGCAAGCCCTTCAGAGGTTTTCCACGCCACGCAGTGGCTGAAACTTTCGACAATGGCAAGGTCGTCGGCAATTTCCGACAGTTCATTGCTGAGGCGATTAGTGGGGCCTGTTCCTGAGTCAACAACACCTGTGTCGATGATGTGGCGTGAGAGTGCGAGAAGGTCGGCCATATGTATTTCCTATTTCTTGAGTGCTGATGGTTCTTTAGGAAGGCCGAGCACGCGTTCACCCAAAATGTTACGCATCACGTTTGAGGTGCCACCCATGATGGTGTAGCCAGGGCCGTACATCAGCCCCGAAGTGACGTCGTCCCACAACATGGCGTCGGCGCCAAATGTTTCTGCTACAAATTGGCCAACACGCCATTCGTGTTCGGTACAGAAGCATTTTGTGGCTGCAGAAAAACCGGCAGGCGCTTGCTTCAATACTTCACGTACTACCAAGATGCGGCCAATGCGGTAATACATCTCGAGTTGCGCGATGGTTTGGCGTACACGTGGGTCGGAAGTGTCGGCACGTTCACGGGCCTTGAGATACAGCGCATGGTTCGATACCAAACGGTCAATGCCGCCGCGCTCGTGTTCAAGCTGACGCATTGTTTGTTTGAATGCGCCACCTTGTTCGCCCACCAAGTTTGCTTTGGGTACGCGCACATTGGTGTAGAACACTTCGCAAAAGTGGCGGTTGGTGGTCATGTCTTGAATTTCGCGTGCTTCAATGCCGGGCGTATTCATGGGCACAACAATTTCGCTAATGCCTGCATGTGGTGGGCCGTCGTTGCTGGTGCGACAAATGAGATAGCAGTACTGCGCAACGGCTCCGAATGAGGTCCAGATTTTTTGTCCGTTAATGACCCATTCATCGCCATCGAGAACTGCACTGGTTTTCAACGATGCAAGGTCGCTACCTGCATCGGGCTCGCTCATGCCAATGCACCAGGTGTCTTCGCCCGACAAGATGCCAGGAAGAAATGCTTTTTGTTGTTCGGGTGTTCCGTACGCCATGAACGCTGGACCCATTTGACGGTCGCCGAACCATGAAGCGGCAATAGGGGCACCTGCAGAAATGAGTTCTTCGCCAACAATGAGACGATCAATGGGTGGTCGTCCGCCGCCACCGAACTCTTTGGGCCATGTCATGCCAATGAAGCCGAGCTCGCCAAGTTCCTTCGAGAATTCTTTGGAATACCCATTCATCCATGAGTCGTTGAAGCGGCCATAACGGGCAACGGCGTCGACGGCAATGGCGCGGGCATGGGCGCGCAGAGCATCTTGTTCGGGGGTCCAGGCGAATTCCATGGATGAATGGTAAGCGACGAGACGAGCCCAGCCATAGTGGGGCTCAGAGGACGCCCGGGGGCCTCGAGCGGCTAATGTGTACAAGTACCGTACAAGTGACCGTTACCCGTCTGGTGGGTAGCGGGAAGAGAAAGGCCCCCAATGGCAAAGATCAAGGTGGACAACCCCGTCGTCGAACTCGATGGCGACGAAATGACACGCATTATTTGGCAGTTCATCAAAGATCGCCTCATCTTGCCGTACCTCGACATTGAACTTGAGTACTACGACCTCGGTATGGAATACCGCGACCAAACTGACGACCAGGTCACCATCGATTCTGCACGTGCCATCTTGAAGCACGGCGTGGGTGTGAAGTGCGCAACTATTACGCCAGACGAAGCACGCGTTGAAGAATTCAAATTGAAGAAAATGTGGAAGTCGCCAAACGGCACCATCCGCAACATTCTTGGCGGCGTTGTTTTCCGCGAGCCAATTATTTGCAGCAACATCCCTCGCTTGGTTCCTGGTTGGACCAAGCCCATCGTTATTGGCCGTCACGCACATGGCGACCAGTACAAAGCATCCGACTTCAAAGTGCCTGGTGCAGGAACAGTCACCATGACCTACACGCCAGAAGATGGCAGTGCGCCAATGGAACTTGAAGTTGCCAAGTTTGGCAAAGACGGTGGCGTTGCAATGGGCATGTATAACTTCAACGACAGCATTCGCGACTTTGCTCGTGCGTCGTTGCGTTATGGTCTCGACCGTAAGTACCCCGTGTACATGAGCACCAAGAACACCATCTTGAAGGCATACGACGGCCAGTTCAAAGACCTCTTCGAAGAAGTGTTCGTGAACGAGTTCAAGGCCGACTTCGACAAGGCTGGCATTACCTACGAGCATCGCCTCATCGACGACATGGTTGCATGCGTCATGAAGTGGGAAGGTGGCTACGTATGGGCATGTAAGAACTACGACGGCGACGTACAAAGCGACACCGTTGCACAGGGCTTTGGCTCACTTGGCCTCATGACCTCGGTTCTCTACACGCCAGATGGCCGCACTGTGGAAGCAGAAGCTGCTCACGGCACCGTCACTCGTCACTACCGCGAACACCAGAAGGGCAACAAGACATCAACTAACCCAGTTGCATCAATTTTTGCCTGGACACGTGGTTTGGTGCATCGTGGCAAGCTCGACAACAACCCGAAACTCATCGACTTCGCAACGAAGCTCGAAGAAGTGTGTGTGGAAGCAATTGAAGCTGGCGAGATGACAAAAGACTTGTCGATTCTCATCTCGAAAGATGCTCCATGGCTCACCACTGAAGGTTTCTTGGAAGCACTCGATACACGTTTGCAAAAGAAGATGGCCTAATCGTTATGCGCGCAGTTGTGCTCACCGAGTTTGGCGGGCCAGAAGTACTGCGCTTTGCCGATATTCCCGTACCGCAACCCGATGCTGAAGAAGTGTTGGTTGCGGTACGGGCAACGGCATTAAACAGGGCCGACCTCATGCAGCGCATGGGGCTTTACCCGAACCCGAGCCCAGTAGAACACGATGTTCCTGGCCTCGAATTTGCTGGTGTAGTTACTGCTATTGGAAGTCGCGTTCGTGAACACGCCGTTGGCGATGCCGTCATGGGCATTGTGAGCGGTGGTGGATACGCCGAGTATTTAGTAGTGCATGAACGCCAGGCAATGCGTGTGCCGTCGAACATTTCGGTGAACGATGCTGCGGCAATACCCGAAGTCTTTATTACTGCTTGGGATGCACTTGTGGTTCAAGGTGGTCTCACCAGCGGCCGTATTGCATTGGTGCACGCAGGTGCATCGGGCGTTGGCACAGCCGGAATTCAAATTTGTAAAGCAATAGGTGCGCGTGTGGTGGTGACCTGTTCCACCGGAAAAGTGCAAGCCTGCAAAAACCTTGGCGCCGATCTTGTTATCGATTACTCCACACAAGATTTCGTGGAAGAAGTAAAGAAGTTCACTGGTGGCAAAGGTGTCGACACTATTCTCGACGTTATTGGCGGCGACTATGTTGACCGCAATATTGCATCGCTTGCGTTAAAGGGTTGCATTGTTCAAGTAGGAACCATGGCCGGCCCACCACCAGCGATGAACTTAGGCGGGCTCATGTTTAAGCGGGCGCGGCTTGTAGGAACAGTGCTGCGGGCGCGACCACTCGATGAAAAAATCGCTATTAGCCAGCGCTTTGCAGCTGAAATGCTGCCGCTGTTTGCAACAGGCGCACTGAAGCCAGTCATCGACTCACGTTATGAGTTCTCCGACATCGCAATTGCGCATGAGCACATGGCAAAAAATGCCAATGCCGGAAAAATTGTGATTGATATCTCGCGTTAGCGAGCAGCGATTTGAACGAATTGACGTTCTGCTGCACCGGTGTAGCGCTGGCGCGGACGGCTGATCTTTTGCTCTTTGTCTGACAACAATTCAGCGTAGTGAGCAAGCCAGCCAGCGGTGCGTGGAATAGCGAACAATACGGTGAACATGTCGGCAGGGAAGCCGAGTGCTTCGTAGATGAGACCAGAGTAGAAGTCGACGTTGGGGTACAACTTGCGTGAGATGAAGTACTCATCGGCAAGTGCCGTTTCTTCAAGCTTCAATGCAATGTCGAGCAATGGGTTCTTGCCAGTGACTTCAAAAACGTCGTATGCGGCTTTTTTGATGATGGTGGCGCGTGGGTCGTAGTTCTTGTACACGCGGTGTCCGAAGCCCATGAGCTTGCCTTTGCCGTCTTTGACCGACTGTACGAAGGCAGGAACATTGTCGACTGAACCAATTTCTTGGAGCATGTGCAACACAGCCTCGTTGGCTCCACCGTGAAGTGGGCCATAGAGCGCCGATGCGGCTCCTGCAGCAGCTGAGTATGGGTCGGCATTGGAAGATGCAACCACGCGCATTGCAGTGGTGCCACAGTTCTGCTCGTGGTCGGCGTGCAAAATGAAGAGAAGATCCATAGCGCGTGCAAGTACTGGGTTGACCTTGTAGTCGTCACCCACCTTGAACATCATGTTCAAGAAGTTGGCGCCGTAGCTGAGTGAGTTATCGGGGTAAACAAAGGGGAGACCCATGCTGAAGCGGTATGCCATGGCAGCCAAGGTGGGCACTTTGGCAATGAGGCGCAGCGTTTGGCGGTCGAGAGCTTGTTTATTGAAAATGTCTTTGGCGTCGTCGTAGAACGTGCCAAGAGCAGCGAGAGATGAAACGAACATGCCCATGGGGTGTGCGTCGTAATGGAAACCGTCAACAAAACGCTTACGCATGTTCTCGTGGATCATGGTGTGGTGTGTGACGTCGTAGGTCCACTTGCTGAGCTCTTCTGACGTGGGGAGTTCGCCATTCAACAAGAGGTAAGCGACTTCAAGGAAGTTGCTCTTTTCAGCAAGTTGCTCGATGGGGTATCCGCGGTAACGCAAAATGCCCGCATCTCCGTCGAGGTACGTGATGGACGACGAGCACGCAGCAGTGCTGAGAAATGCAGGGTCGTACATGCGTAGGTCGGGGTCGAGCTCACGCAATGCTGCAGATGAGAAAACTCCGTCATTGATTGCAACTGTGACTTTTTTTCCAGTGCGATCATCGATGAGCGTTATGGTGTCGGCCATCTGTGAACTCCTTCAGTTAGGTATTGGGGGCTTCCTCCCCGTGGGAAAGAATAGAACACAAGACCCCTTGTCTCACAATGGGAGAAGCCTTCTGTAGAAAATTACAAGGGCGTGTTGTCGTGTTTGCGGGCCTGGAGGCGCTCGCGCTTGTGCTCGAGGGCACGGAGAGCCGATGCAATTTCGCGGCGTGTGTCGGCAGGCTCAATGACCCCGTCAACAAGTCCGCGCTCGGCTGCGATGTAGGGGTTGAGGAGACGTTCTGAATAGTCGGCTTCAAATGCAGCGCGTTCTTCTGGGGTCGCACGACGTTGCAAGATGGCAGCGGCTTGACCCGCGCCCATCACGGCTAATTCGGCCCATGGCCAGGCCAGGCACACGTCGTTGCCCATGTTCTTCGAGTCCATCACGATGTAGGCGCCACCATATGACTTGCGCAAAATGATGCAGATGCGTGGCACCGAGGCGCGAGCGTAGGCAAACACCAGTTGTGCACCATGACGAATCATGCCGCGCCACTCCAGGTCTTTACCGGGGTAGAAGCCAGGCGTGTCGACCAAGGTAATGAGGGGAATGTTGAAGGCATCGCAAAATGCAACAAACCGAGCAGCCTTTTGCGATGCAGGAATGTCGAGCGTGCCGGCAAGCACGATGGGCTGGTTGGCAACAATGCCAATAACGCGACCATCGATACGAGCAAAAGTTGTGACGACGTTGGCAGCCCAGCGGGCGCGGAGTTCAAAGAATTCGCCATCGTCAACGAGCGATGAAATGACCTTACGTACGTCATATGAACCAGTAGATGACGCAGGAATGAAGTCGCCAGCTTCGGGGGTGGACCTGTCGAAGGGGTCGTCGGTTTCCAGCATTTCAGGAAGTTCGTCAACGCTGTTTGGCAAGTAACTCAATATTTGTTCCACTGCCAAATGTGCTGCTTCAACATTGGGAACAACGAGCGATGCAACACCGCTTGCACGCGCATGAATTGTTGCTCCGCCAAGTTCTTCATTGCTCACGGTTTCGCCAGTGAATTCCGCAACCATGGTGGGCCCAGAAACAAATGCGTATGCATCTTCGGTCATCACCACAAAGTCGGCGAGCCCAATGAGCAGTGCAGGCCCCGATACTGCTGGCCCGGTAACAACATGAATGGTGGGAACAATGCCAGAGCAACGAGCAAGTGCGCGTGCTGCAGATCCCCAACCATGCAGTGCTGCAATGCCTTCAACAATGTCGGCACCAGATGAACCAAGGCTCATGACGAGTGGGTAGCGCTTGTCGCATGCAATGGTTGCTGCAGTTTCAATAACTAAACACGCATCGGCAGACAATGCACCACGGCGCACTTCTTCTTCAATGTTGATCCACACCACGCGACGAGGGGAGTTGGGGTCGAAAGTATTGAGCACGCGAATATCTGCTTGTGCAGCTCCACGCACCGACTTCACGAGGTCGATGGAAGGTGCAAATTCGTTCGCAAGTGTCATGACATGGTCAACACTAGGCGCGCGGCTCGGTGTTTCTTGCAAGCGGGAATGCGCCCTTGCCGACATAAACACCAGGTTGGCGTGTGCCGTATTTCTCAATGACCAATTGTGCTTCTAAAAGCGTGGCACGCGTGGCGCGGTTGGGTTGCGGGCGTCGACGTTGGGCCCAGCCCACCACGCGACGTGGAAGTTCGGGAACCGCGATGCGCACGAAGTCGCCTTTCAGCCAACCGGGAATTGCGCTTGCGGGCACAATGGCCGCACCGAATCCTTCAAAGGCGAGTGAAGCGAGTAGTCGTACGCCATCGATTTCTGCCTGAGCTTGTAATGCCACTCCTTTATTCGCGGCTGCGCGGTCGACAATGCGGCGAAATGCTGTACTGCGCGGTGGCAATAGCAGCGGATAGGTAGCGAGTTCTGTGAGCGAGATGGTGTCGTATGAGGCAAGTGCATGCTTGGAGTGGGCGAGAAGCAACATGTCTTCGGCAAAGAGTGGTTGCGTCATGAGTTCAGGGTCATCAACAGGCAAGTGAACAATGGCTGCGTCGATGGTGCCATTGGCAAGACGCGGTAAGAGCGACGATGTGCTGCCCTCGTGAACAATGGTGCGAATGCCAGGCTGCGAGTGCGAGAGCGAGGTGAGGAGCCGGGGCATGAACCACCGGGCGGTGGTGCCGAGCACTCCGAGGCGGGTTTCGCCCACAATTTCTTCGTCACGGGCCTTGATGTCGGAGGCGATGTCGTCCATTTCATGCACGATGCGCCGAGCCCGCTCGGCAACAGCGAGACCCTCATCGGTGAGTTGGCCACTATGACGGTCAATGAGGGTGGTACCTAAGTCCTTTTCTAGCCGCGAAATATGGGCAGAAACGTTGGACTGCACGGTGCCAAGTGACTTCGCTGCGGCGGAAAACGAGCCATGGTCGGCAATCGCGAGGAGGCTGGTGAGCTGACGAAGTTCCATCACAAAAAAAGATACCAAGTATCTTGCCGTTCGCCTTGAGTAATACCCAGAAATGAGGCAAGATATATCCAACAAGCGAATCGGACTTCCCCCAAGACCGATTCGTGAAGAACCCATCGATGGTCCCCCACCATCGGGTTCCTTGGTTGAGAGGCCTCACGCCCCCCGCGTGAGGCCTCTCCCATATACCGGGTGAGGTTTATTTCTTGGCGAGGGTTTTACGCACGATGATGAGCGCAGAACCAGC
>CAFBQU010000005.1_pt1 | contig 50661 bp, 55 predicted proteins | sample 7270051 | NCBI WGS metagenome assembly CAFBQU01 (sample SAMEA6814184, study PRJEB35770) | uncultured Acidimicrobiaceae bacterium | biome: Freshwater; feature: Freshwater reservoir; material: water | place: Czech Republic | collected 2016-11-09 | depth 30m m
ATAAGTGTTCCCATGCGGTTAGCGCAGTAAGGCCCGTGGCGAGACCACCACGTTGATAGGCCGGAAGTGTAAGCGTAGTAATACGTTCAGCTGACCGGTACTAATCGGCCGAGGGCTTGGTTAGATACACGCTCGTGCTTGCTCTGGAGTCTTTGAGGGACTTCACCCGAATTTTTTCGGGATCCCCTTGACAACAATTTTCGGTGGCCATGGCGGTGGGGTCACACCCGTTCCCATCCCGAACACGGCAGTTAAGCCCGCCAGCGCCAATGGTACTTGGAGGTAGACCTCCTGGGAGAGTAGGACGCCGCCGAATTAATCGAATCAAAAGCCCCTCGCGAAAGCGGGGGGCTTTTGTGTACCTACGATCATCACGTTGCACTTGTCAGTGCAGCAGTAACTTCACTGCATGAACGCGCGTCTTTTCGGTGAGGTACTTGTGACAATGCTGGTCATTCTCGACCCACCGGGAAATGTTCCCATCTTTCTTGCGGTGACGCGTCAATTGAATAACAAAGAACGTCACCGCGCAGCTGCTTTAGCGATTTGCACAGCATTTTTCGTGATCATGCTGTTTGCTCTTGGTGGTCAAACCATCTTGGATTACCTGCATGTTTCTGTTCCTGCTCTGCAAGGTGCAGGCGGCTTGTTGCTGTTGTTGGTGGCGATGCAGTTGCTATACAACAAGGGTGGTGATGATGGTTTTCTGGAAGCAACACCCGAACAACGCACGTCAATTGCTCTCGTTCCATTAGGAACTCCGTTGCTTGCCGGGCCGGGAGCAATTGTTGCAACCATTCTCTTTTTCAATCAAACACATTCATTTGGTGAGTGGATGAGTGTTTCGAGTGGAATAGCGCTTGCTCTATCGGTGTCGTTTATTGCAATGCGCTTCAGTGGCATCATTCAACGCGTGGTGCGTCCGATGGGCGTACTACTTCTTGCACGTGTTGCCGGAATGATTCTTGCTGCAATTGCTGTGCAGATGATTGCCGATTCCGTCACGGCTTTCGCGCGTAACGCTTAATTCACTCTGCAGGGTTCACGTTTTGCTGTGGGATTGGACCGTAGGTTTTTTCGTAGCGATCTACGTTGTCGGCAATGGCCCGAGCGATTTCAAAAATCACTGAGGTGGGCACTTTGACGCGTGCAACAACTGGAGTCGGCACAAATAGTTCCCCCGATGCATCGTGTTCTGGCATGCCAGCTACCCCAAAATCGAGCGTGAATTCATATGGTCCGTGCCAAACAGCGGCGACATTGGCATAAACACCAGCCTTTTTGTCGTCGGCGATCTCCATACGCACTTGGGCTTGTTGCGGCACATTGTCATCAGTCATAGAGGCATGGTACCGATTTTCAGGTGAGCAACGTAGAGTGTTGCCCTATGCCGAACGATCGTCCGCGCCCTCCACGCTCACAGAGTTCTTCTGGGCGCAACGACCGATCAGAGCGTCGTCCGTCGCGTGGTCGCGATTCCGACGATCGCCGCCCAGTTCGCGGTCGCGATTCCGATGATCGTCGTCCGTCACGAGACCGTGACTCTGATGAACGGCGTCCGGCACGCCCTGCGCTGACTGCTGCGGAACAAAAGTCGCGCGAGGTGTATGCCCGTACCGGAGGTCGTCGTACCGAAGGCACTGGAGCTCCCACTGCTCGGCCCGTGCGTAAAAAAGTGGAATGGGTCGATGAAGGTGCTGTGAAAAAAACAGCCCGAAAAGCAGTACAACGAGGTGCTACTCCACGTGGGCGTAGTCAAGGCGAGAATCGTGGCGAGAACCGAGTGCCTGGTATTCCTCGCAGTGATCGTCCGTTGCCATCTGATGTTTCACGCGACGTGGAAAAAGGTGTTGGCGTTCGCCAATCACAGTCGACAACAGAACGTTTGCAAAAAGCAATTGATGCTTTTGAGTATGAGCGTTATGAAGACGCCGCACGTTTGTTACAAGTGTTGTCACGTCAATTGCCAGGTATGGCTCTTGTGCACGAGATGACTGGCCTGTGTGCATATCGCCAAGCAAAGTGGCGCACCGCCGTTAATGAACTAGAAGCAACTCGAGTACTTGATCCTTCTCGTACCACCGTGTTGCCAGTTCTTGCCGATGCGTATCGCGCATTGCGTAGGTGGAGCAAGGTCAATCAGATCTGGACTGAGATCAAGGATTTGTCACCACATCCTTCGGTGCTTGCTGAAGGTCGCATCGTTGCTGCAGGCGCACTGTCTGATCAGGGGAAACTAGCCGATGCTGTTCACCTGTTCGATTCTGTTTTAAATGTTCCGAAGCGTGTTCAGGATTACCATTTGCGTCAGTGGTACATGGCTGCAGATCTCCACGACCGCTCTGGAAACATTGTTGAGGCTCGTCGCCTTTTTGCACGTGTGAGGCAATACGACGCTGAATTTGTTGATGTTGCTGACCGTCTTTCCCATCTCGGGCCGCTGCGCTAACACCCCTTCGTTACTCTCTTCATATTGAGCTTTGCTCCTTCTCATGTGGCACCTGGTGTCGCATCACAACAGTGAGAAATGGAGGGAATATGAACGTCGTAGTCATTCGTGGTGTTGTGCTCAATACCCCAGTGGAAAGAGTTTTAGGGTCTGGCGAATTTGCCACTTCATTCGATGTTGTCACGGAAAGCGATGAAGGCAGGCTGACGGTTCCTGTTAACTGGGTCACAACGGTCAAGACACTTCTGCAAGAAGGAGAAGAAGTCATGGTCAGCGGAAGTGTCCGACGCCGTTTCTATCGCGCTGGTGGCGCAGTGCAAAGCCGTACCGAGGTGCTGGCAAAACAAGTACTCAATACGCGGCGCAAAGTTGCCGTCAAAAAGAGTCTTGCCGAGATCCAAAAAGAGCTCACACACACCTGGTAGCACCAAAACTTCTTGCCTGCGAGTGCAAAATGGCTAGTGTTTTCAGAGAAGAACTTTGAAAGGCCAAATGTGAACCAGCAGCAACTTACGCAAATGCGCACCGGTAAGGGCTTTATCGCCGCGTTAGACCAAAGCGGTGGAAGCACACCAAAGGCATTGAAGTTGTATGGCGTCGACGAATCTTCCTATTCCAACGAAGACGAAATGTTCGATGTCATTCATGCAATGCGTAGTCGTATGGTCATGAGTCCAGCATTCACTGGCGAGCGTGTATTGGCCGCGATTTTGTTCGAAGGAACGATGGATCGCAGCATTGAAGGTGTGGGTAGCGCAGAGTACTTGTGGAACCGAAAGCAAGTCATCGCCATTTTGAAAGTCGACAAAGGTCTTGCCGATGAGGCCGATGGCGTGCAACTCATGAAGCCCATGCCTGAACTCGACGCTTTGTTGGCGAAGGCACGAACGAACGGGATCTTCGGAACGAAAATGCGTTCGGTGATTAAGGTCGCAAATGCAAAAGGTATTTCAGAAGTTGTCGCTCAGCAGTTTGCGGTTGGTCGTCAGATCCTTGCTGGTGGACTTGTGCCCATCATCGAGCCAGAAGTAGATATCAATAGCCCAAGCAAAAAAGAAGCAGAAGCATTGTTGAAGGCCGCGCTACTCAAAGAACTCGATGCGCAACCTGCCGATCAGCCGGTGATGTTGAAGCTCACTTTGCCTGAAGACGACAATTTCTATCTCGAACTAGTGAAGCACCCAAGCGTGTTGCGGGTTGTTGCGTTGTCGGGCGGTTACTCGCGTGACGATGCCAACACAAAGCTCAGTAAGAACAACGGTGTCATTGCGAGCTTCTCTCGCGCGCTCACTGAAGGTCTTTCTGCTCAGCAGTCAGATGCAGAATTCAATGCCGCACTCGACAGTGCAATTGCATCTATTTACGCAGCATCAAATACCTGATTTAGTTCACTGCTAACGGGCGCATAGCAAGCCCTGTGCGCAATTTGGGAGTAAAAAATGTCGACTTCGGCGGCATCAATAGTCCTTCATCGGCCGTGCGGCGAATTTCCGCAAGAGATACTGGCCGAATGAGAACGGCGCATTGTGCATTCCCGGCCTTCAGGGCATCGAGCACTTCATGTGTGCCGTGCTGGTACGAAATACCGGCCGCATCGAGAGAACCCAGGGCAGTAGTAATTGCATGTTCTAGGCGTGCACTGTCGAGAGCGCGGACCTCAGCGAATTTTTCAGTTTTCTCGGTGAAGAGAGTTGTCGACCCATCTGGGCGCACGAGGCAGATGGCTTTTTCTGAATTCATCAGTGTCAACGTGTTTTCCGACAGGGTGCTGACACTCACGCGTGTGTAGAACTCACTCAGAATCTCTTCCATTTGAGAAGGGCTAACAGCAGCAATGAGACGGTGGATGGCGGCAATGCTCAACTGTTCTTCAACGAGCTCTGCAACGTATGTCATGGTGAGACCCGCTGCAGGAGCAAGTTGTGAATCGGCGCTGCGCATTTCGTCGCGATAGGTACGTGAAATGGCGTAGCGATGGTGTCCGTCGGCAATGACCACGGGTGCACTGGCAATAGCCGATCGAATAGCGTCTATACGGTCTGTTTCGGTCACGCGTTCAACGCGATGCACCACGCCGTCTTCGTCGGTCATTTCGCCCATGAACTCTCCTGGTGCGAGAAGCACCTGGGTGAGGCCGCTACAGAGCGATAAGCCCCACACTGGCGACAAGTTGCATTGTGTTGCTCGGGTGAGGTCGAGTCGGTCGGTTTTGGCCTTCGGTGTGGTTTGTTCGTGGGGGAGGACGCCTCCTGCCCCGACGTCTACGACTTCAAGAGCGCCAATGACTCCAACAGTGTGGCGATCTTTCCCTGTGGAGTCGCGAAACGACATGCGATACAACGTGTACGAGGGAGTGGGGTCTTGCGTGAGCACCTTGCTTGAGATCCAATCTTGGATATCGGTTGCCGCTTTTTGGTAGCGCTCTGGCCCGTCTGCATCGAGTGGGCAATCGACATGAACAATATTCCACGGACTTTGTTCGCCGTAGTGTGCGCGATCATCTGCGCTCAATACGTCGTAGGGCGGGGAACTCAGCGCAAAAAGTTCTGTTTGGGCATTGGTGTAGCGAAGCGCTGAGAATGGTTCAAAATGAGGCACACTCTAAGGGTGGCAGGTATGGGTGCAACAAGCAAAACTGAAGGTGTGTCAGGCATCATTTGGAGCGATCTTGACGGCGTCATTTGGCGCGGGGCTTCGGTCATTAGTGGCGTACCCGAGAGCATTGCAACGTTGCGACAAGCGGGCTGGCAAGTCAATTTTGTAACGAACAATTCCTCAACGCGACTCGCCGATCAGGAAAAGAAACTCGGCGACATGGGTATTCCCGCCGTTGGCAATGTGGTGACGAGCGCACAAGCGGCAGCTTCACTCATTGCGCCAGCCGAAAGAGTGTTGGCCTGTTCAGGCCCGGGCGTCATTGAGGCAGTCCGCAACCGTGGAGCGCAGGTTGTCGACGTACGAGATGCTTTAACTGATACCGCATTTCTTCCATCCAGTTTTGATGCGGTGGTCGTGGGAATGCATCGCGATTTTTGCTTTGATTTTCTCCACTTGGGCCTGTCGTGTCTGTTGGCAGGTGCACGCCTCATTGGCACGAACGACGATGCAACTTTTCCCACCGAGACAGGAATATTGCCTGGTGGGGGCTCGCTCATTGCGTCGTATGTGTATGCATCGCAACTCACGGCGACCATGGCGGGAAAACCACACGATGCGATGGCACAACTGGTTCGTTCCCTCGCCGGGTCAACGCCTGCAGCCAGGCAGGTGATGGTGGGTGATCGGCCTGACACCGATGGTGCTTTTGCGCAGCGTCTTGGCATTGCCTATGCCCAGGTGTGGTCGGGTGTGCAAGAAAAGTGTGCTGGGCCCATAGATGGTGTTTCGTTTCACTACACAGGTAACACCTTTTGCGATATTGCAACGGAGCTCTTGAGCAGCACCAATGCAACAGACGATCTTCGTCAGGCGCATCAATGAAATCACGTCGCACATTGGTGCGTGAGGTGCTCCACCGTGGACTGTTGTCGAGCGCAGCCGAGGTGGAGGCAGCACTTGCCGACAACCGCGTGCGGGTGAACGGGGCAGTGGTGAGCAATGCTGCATCTTTGGTGGCGCCAGGCGATGCAGTGCATGTTGCGCCGATGGCTAATCGGTTTGTCGGGCGCGGAGGAATCAAACTTGAGGGTGCTCTGCAACACTTCGGTATTCATGTTGGGCATCAGTACTGCCTCGACATTGGGGCCTCGACCGGAGGCTTCACTGATTGCCTCTTGCAGCACGGGGCGGCACATGTAGTGGCAGTCGACGTTGGTCGTGGTCAGCTCCATCAAAAAATGTTGACGCACGCGGCGGTCACGTCGCTGGAAAGCCAACACATTTCACAATTGTCGCCGGAAGGTCTGCGCTCCCATTGGGGACCCGGTCATCATGGCCTTGCGCAAATTGTGGTGACCGATGTGAGTTTCACTTCACTTGCCCAATTGGTGCCCCACATTGTTTCTCTATCTTGCAACGGAGCTGAACTTGTTCTTTTGGTCAAGCCCCAATTCGAAGCCGATCGTAACGATGTGCCTGTTGGGGGGATCGTGGTTGATCCGCAGGTGCGGCAAGGAGCAGTTGATCGCGTTGCGGAGGCTGTGAATGCAGCAGGATGCCATGTTCATGGGCAATATGAGTCGCCGATCTCTGGCGCTGGTGGCAATATTGAGTTCTTCCTATGGGCAACTGTGCACACCGATGAGTAAAGATATGGGTATGGGTCTCGCACAGCCACCGTCCTTTCACCTGGGCTCGCTTTTGCTTGTGGTGAATCAGGAGCGCCCCGATGCCTGTGAAGCAGCGCTGCGCATTCAAGCATGGGGCGAAGCGCACCAAGTTTCTATTGTGCATGCCGAAGATCTCACGGGAGAGCATTCTGCAACACCCGATCTGGTGGTGTCACTCGGTGGCGACGGAACCGTCTTGCGTGCAGTTCAAATCTTGGGTGGCCAAAATGTGCCTGTTCTCGGGGTCAACTTTGGAACACTCGGCTATCTCACCAGTGTGGAGCCTGTGCAATTACTCGAAGTGCTCGAGTCATTGCACGCGGGGGTCATGCCCACAGATGCGCACCTCGAGAATCGCATGATGCTCAGAATTCATGTGGCACAAAAAGACGGTGGTCGGCACACACTACGTGCACTGAACGAAGTCGTCGTAGAAAAAGTGGAGTCAGGGCATACTGTGCGCTTAGAAGTAGCAATCGATCAAAGTGTTTTTGCCACGTATTCAGCCGATGGCCTCATTGTGGCTACACCCACTGGTTCTACTGCTTATTCGTTGTCGGCACGCGGGCCAGTTTTATCGCCACAACATCGGGCAATGGTGTTAACGCCAGTATCTCCGCACATGTTGTTCGATCGGTCATTGGTACTCGACCCAGCTGAAGAAGTGTCCATTACCGTGCGTGGTCATCGCGATGTCACTTTGTCGGTTGATGGACTGCACTTTGTTGCATTAGGTCCAGAAGACACAGTGAGCGTGGTCAGCGACGCTGCTACGGCTTGTTTCTTGCATATTGGCCAACAGCGATTCCATCACATCTTGCGGCAGAAGTTTGGTTTAGGAGACGATTAATGCTGGTGGAATTGCATGTTCATCAGTTAGGCATCATCGACTCGGTCACTCTTGTCTTCAAAAATGGACTCACGGCTTTTACTGGTGAAACCGGTGCAGGTAAGACCATGATGATTGAAGCTATTCACTTGCTAGTTGGCGGGAAAAGCGATGTGTCGATGGTGCGTCATGGTTGCGATGAAGCTCGAGTAGAGGGTCGTTTTGTGGTGGGTGACGATGAAGTCATCTTGAGCCGCGTGATTCCTGTGCAGGGGCGTTCACGGGCCTATATCAATGGCAGTTTGGCCACACTTGCTCAACTCGCCGAAGTAGGCGCCGACCTCGTCGATCTTCATGGTCAACATGCGCATCAGAGTTTGCTCCATGAAAAAGCACAACGTGGAGCCCTCGACCAATTCGCAGGTGTCGATACTTCTCCGGTAGCGCTGGCAAAAGGTGAGTTGCGCCAATTGCGCCAAGAGCTTGAATCATTAGGCGGAGACGAACGTGCTCGAGTGCGAGAAATAGACCTTCTCCAATTCCAAATCGAAGAAATCCATGCTGCAGGTATTTCCTCGGGTGCAGAAGACGAAGAGTTGCGCAAAGAAGAAGAGGCACTCGGTAATGCAGAGTCGTATCAAGCGGCTTTGAGGGGCGCCTACGCCTTTCTCACCGAAGCCAATACACAAGTGTCGGCGGGAACAACAAACGCTAGCGATGCGCTACGTTCGGCTCTGGGCTTGTTGCAGGGTAAAGAAGCGTTTGCCGATGTCGCACAGCGACTTTCTTCGTTGGCAGCCGAGCTCGACGATGCTGCTGGCGTCATCAGAGACCTCGCTGATGCCAGCGAAGAAGACCCAGAGCGCCTTGCCGAGGTCAGTGCCCGGCGCAAGGCCCTCAGCGACCTGTGTCGCAAATATGGTCCTTTGTTGGCCGACGTGCTGGAGTACGGCCGGGTGAGCTCTGAACGTCTGAAAGACCTGCTCGGTTATGAACAACGTGCTCGTGAGCTCGAGGCATCTATCGCCGCGGCACAAGTGCGTGTGCGCAAGGCAGAAGCGCTGGTGCGACAAAAGCGTGTCGAAGGCGCTCCACAGTTCGCCAAGGCGGTGCAGAAACATCTGCGGCTCCTTGCTCTGCCCGAGGCAGTGTTCCAGGTGAACTTTGCTCCAGAGGCTGAAGATCCACCAGGCGATGCCCTCCATTTCTTGCTCTCAGCCAACCCAGGTAGCCCACCATTGCCTTTGTCAAAAGTTGCTTCGGGCGGAGAACTAGCGCGAGTGATGTTGGCGTTGCGATTGGTTCTCACGCAATCTCCTCCCACTCTGATTTTCGACGAAGTCGATGCGGGCATTGGCGGTGCAGCAGCGGTAGCCGTAGGTAAAGCCTTAGCTGCGGTCGGAAAAGGTCACCAAGTGTTCGTCGTCACGCACCTTGCCCAAGTCGCCTCTCAAGCCCACCAACAATTGGGTGTGTCGAAAGAGATCATCAAAAAAGTTACCTATGCCCGCGTGGGCGAACTCACCGGTGCGGCGCGGGAAAGTGAAATCGCTCGCATGTTGTCGGGAGGAGCGCTCACCGATGTTGCCGTTGCTCATGCGCAGGAGCTTTTGACTCATTCTTCCTAACCCAGGATTTCATGGTAAGTTGTTATTCCGTCAAGGAGTTGTTGACACAAGCCGACGGGAGAAGTGAAATGCCAAAGCATATTTTCGTAACAGGTGGTGTTGCGAGCTCGCTCGGCAAAGGTCTCACTGCTTCGTCGCTCGGACGTTTACTCAAGTTGCGTGGATTACGCGTCACCATGCAAAAGCTCGACCCGTATATCAACGTCGACCCAGGCACCATGAACCCTTTCGAACATGGTGAAGTGTTTGTTACTGACGATGGCGGCGAAACCGACCTCGACTTGGGTCACTACGAACGGTTCATCGATGAGAACTTGTCGCGTAGTTCCAATGCCACCACAGGTTCTATTTATCAAGCTGTGTTAGCCGCAGAGCGTCGTGGCGACTATCTCGGAAAAACAGTGCAGGTCATTCCGCACATCACCGATGAAATTAAGCGCCGCATTCACCGTGTCTCCACCGACGATGTCGATGTAGTGATCACCGAAGTAGGTGGCACTGTTGGCGACATCGAAATTTTGCCGTTTCTCGAGGCCATTCGCCAGTTCCGCAACGAAGCTGGCCGCGACAACGTGTGCTACATCCACGTTACTTTGGTGCCTTTTATTGGCCCAAGCGGTGAGCAGAAAACAAAACCTACTCAGCACAGCGTGACAGAACTGCGTAGTCGCGGCATTCAGCCCGACATCATTGTTTGCCGCAGCGAAGAGCCATTAAGCCAAAGTTTGAAGCGCAAAATTTCTAATGTGTGTGACGTTCCTGAGGCCAACGTTATTAACGCCGCCGATGCTCGAAACATTTATGAGCTTCCCATCATTTTGCATGAAGAAGGCCTCGATGTTGTTGCGTGCGATACCTTGCGTTTAGATACTGAACTCGACCTTTCCTCTTGGGAAAACTTCGTTGAGCGTGTAGAGAATTCTGTGCGACCCGTACGTATTGGTCTCATCGGAAAATATGTTGAACTGCAAGACGCTTATCTGTCCGTTGTGGAAAGTTTGAAGCATGCTGGCTTCCACCATGGAGCAAAAGTTGAAATTGAATGGATCCAGGCAGAAGAGGTAGAAGGTCTGCTCACTGCTGGACGCGTGAGTAATTTGGATGGCATTGTTATTCCCGGTGGATTCGGCGGACGTGGTGTTGAAGGCAAAATTGCCGCCGCTCAATACGCTCGCGAGAACAATTTGCCGTGCCTGGGTTTGTGCTTAGGCATGCAGGTCATGACCATCGAGTTTGCTCGTAATGTGTTGGGCCTCACTCAAGCGAACTCCACCGAATTCGACCCGTCAACAACGGCACCGGTCATTGATCTCATGAACGACCAGCGCGAAGTGTCGAACAAGGGTGGCACCATGCGCCTCGGTGCCTACTACGCAGTGCTTGCCCCTGGGTCACAAGTAGCTGCAATGTACGGCGAGCCTGTGGTGAGTGAGCGCCATCGCCATCGCTACGAATTCAACGCGCAATTCCGTACCCGTTTTGAAGAAAATGGCTTTTTATGCAGCGGAACGTCGCCCGACAAGCGTCTTGTGGAGTTTATTGAGCTCACCGACCACCCGTTTTGGGTCGGAACTCAAGCACACCCCGAGTTCAAGAGTCGCCCAGACCGTGCGCATCCATTGTTCATTGGTCTCATCAACGCTGCTTTGAACTACCGCGAAAGCTCACTGAACACTTCTTCCGCATCGCAGCGCTAGAGCATGGGCTTCATCTCGCGATCGCGAAAGTCGTTGCATCGTTGGGCCGTGTGGACGCTCGTTGAAGATCACCTGGAAGATCCTTCTGGCGGCGCCTTTGTGCGAACCTATGTCGACTCTCCCGGTGCCGTTGGGGTAGTGGTATTGCATGTCAATTCTCTGAGCGAATTAAAAGGTGCTCACCTGTCGGAGGTGAAGACCACCTTGGTGCGCCAGTTTCGTGCTCCCTTCAGGGAAGACATGTGGGAGATACCTGCGGGAATGCGGGACGTTGACAGCGAACCTCCTGAACTCACTGCTCATCGCGAATTAGCAGAGGAGGCCGGGTTGGAAGCATCGGTACTCGTTCATCTGGGGTCAATGGCTTCCGCTCCTGGTATTACAAATTCAATGGTCGAAATTTTTGCTGCATGTGGATTGCGCGAAGTGCCTATCGACCGTCATGGTCCGGAAGAAGAACACATGCAGATAAGGGTCGTCTCTGTCGCCGATGCGCTCGAAGAAGTACGCCGTGGGGAATTGACCGATGCTAAAACCATTATTGGATTGCAGTGGGTGAGGGATCTCCTCTGAAAAACGTCGAACTATCTGATGTCGTCTTTCCTGAAGTCGCTGAGGAGTTCTTCAATTGGCTTGTGGTCGAGCGCGGACGCGCCGCAAATACCGTAGATGCGTATCGGCGTGACATTGCGCAATATCTTTTATACCTTCGCGACATACGTTCCACTCTCATGAAGGTAAAGGTGGAAGATGTAGAAAATTTCCTCACGATGCGACTCGAAAATGGGGCGGCAAAGTCGAGCCTTGCGCGGCAATTCTCTGCACTGCGCATGCTGCACAGGTTCATGGTTGAGGAACGTTTCCGCAAAGATGACCCAGCGGTGATGGCCGAAGGTATTGGTAAGCCGGCAGGAATACCAAAACCCCTCACCGAAGACGAGATGATCCTTCTCATCGGTTCAGTTGTTGGTGATGAACCACGACAGTTGCGCGACCGAGCAGTGCTGGAGTTTCTTTATGCCACAGGCGCACGCGTGTCTGAAGTGTGTGGGCTGAACTTGTCTGATCTCGATATGGAGTCGTCACTCGTGCGTCTTTTTGGAAAAGGTTCAAAAGAGCGGGTTGTACCTTTTGGCTCAATAGCCCACGGTGCGCTGAGTCAGTGGATTGCATCTGGTCGACACGCACTGGTCCCGCCAAAGTGGGTGCGTAGAGATGATTCTCAGGCTGTGTTTCTTGCCAACCGCGGCGCACGCATCAGCCGACAGGTGATTTTCAACATTGTTCGAGAAGCGGGGTTGCGGGCAAAAATAGATCGTGATATCTCGCCGCACGCTCTGCGTCATTCCTGTGCAACACACCTGCTTGATCACGGAGCAGACCTGCGCATTGTGCAAGAGATGTTGGGGCATGCATCCATTTCCACAACTCAGGTATATACCCGTGTTTCACAAGAACGCCTGTGGCAGGTGTATGGCTCATCGCATCCAAGGGCACGACACTAGATGCTGAAAAAAGTGCAGCACCTCTACAGACGATGGAAAGCAATGGGTGAGGGTCTCGGTACTGTTGTGCCCGATGACGTTGCAATGACAAAAGGTTTGTTGAGTGACGCTGAGTTTGGTTTATGGCGCGCAATGTCGAGTGCAGACCAGGTTCATTCGCTACAGGTGCTGCATATATTTGAACAGTTGGTGCCAGATGCAACTCGAGACGAAAAGAGTGCTGCATTGCTGCATGATGTGGCTAAAGCTATTTCGCCGATGAGCCGAATGGCTCGAAGTGTGGCAACCATCGGTAGTTTTCGCCGTGAGCGGTGGCGGTGGTATCGCCAACATGAAGTAATGGCTGTTGAAGTTCTGCAAAGAGTCGGTTCATCACAGCGCACCATTGAACTCGTGCGTCGAAGCGCGCAAGATGTGGTTGCTCTGCGTCTTTATGAAGCAGATGACTCGGTGTAATTATTCAGGCAAGAAGCCGACAGCATTTTTGGCGCGAGCGACTGTAGCGCTTGCTACAACACGGGCCTTTTCAGCTCCTACTCGCAAGAGTCGTTGTAGTTCTGCACGGTCATTCATGAGTTCGGTATATCGCTTTTGTATGGGGCTGATCATTGAGCAAACGGCTTCGCCGGCATCGACTTTCAGTGCGCCGTACTGCGTATAAGAACTTGCTAGTTCTTCTGGTTTTTGACCGGTAGCTGCCGACAAAATGTCGAGCAAGTTAGCAATGCCAGGTTTGGTGTCGCGATCGTAAGCCACTTCATTGTCGCTATCGGTGACGGCACGTTTGAACTTCTTCATGATTGAGGCTGGGTCATCGAGAAGATAGATGCAGCCAGCTTCATTGGTTGTCGATTTTGACATCTTGTTCGTTGGTTCTTGAAGGTCCATGACTCGCGCACCAAGTGCAGGTGTCACTGCCTTTGGCAAAACAAATGTTTCACCGAAACGATGATTGAATCGCATCGCAATATCGCGAGTAATTTCAATGTGCTGCTTTTGGTCGTCACCGACGGGAACTTCATCGGCGTCGTACAGCAAAATATCTGCCGCTTGAAGGGCTGGATACGTGAAGAGGCCTGCAGAAACAAATTCGGCTTCTCGTTTTTGAGACTTATCTTTGAATTGCGTCATTCGCGATAATTCGCCGTATGAGACAGTGCATTCCATCATCCAAGAAAGTGTGGTGTGCTCAACAACATGGCTTTGCACAAACACTGTTGCAACATTTGGGTCGAGGCCCACGGCAAAGAGCATCGCTGCTAGTTCGAGAGTGTTTTGACCAAGCACCCCTGGTGATTCGGTCACAGTGAAGGCGTGGAGGTCGACGATTCCATGAAATACGTCATTTTGGTGTTGTCCATTGACCCACTGTTGGAGGGCTCCTAAGTAATTACCTAGGTGAACAGCGCCGGTTGGTTGGATGCAAGATAAGACACGAGCCACGGGCGGACTGTAGTCGTCGAAAGGGGTCTCTGGCGAGTATGTTTTCATATGTGAGTTATGACGTCTCCACGGCCGTATTTGAGGGCCCTTTCGACCTTCTCTTGCACCTCATTTTGAGGGAGCAGGTCGATATTCATGAAGTCTCGCTCAGCACCATTGTCGACGCCTATCTCACCGAAATTGAGAAGATGCAGGACCTCGACCTCGATATCGCTACAGAATTCCTGCTCATTGCCTCCACGCTGGTGGAACTCAAGGCACGGCGCTTATTGCCAGGCAAAGAGAACATCGACCTTGACGAAGAATTCGCCTTGTGGGAAGAGCGCGATTTGCTACTTGCCCGCCTCCTGGAATGCAAGACGTTTAAAGATGTATCGCTGGTGTTTCAGCAGCTAGCAGACCTGGCCGACAGGGCATTCCCTCGCACCACCGGGCCCGATGAGAGATTTTCGCAGCTTCTGCCCGACTTGATGGAGGGAGTGACCCCACAAAAGTTGCACAAGGCAATGCTGAAGGCGCTTGCTCCGAAGCCAGAACCACACATTGACCTCTTTCACGTAGCACCGGTTCGGTTGAGCGTTTCTGAGGCCGTCAGTGAGTTAATGGATTCCTTGCCAAGTATGAAGGCAATTACGTTTCGTAATCTCACCCGTGGTCATGAAGTGCGTCTTGAAGTGGTGGTGAGGTTCCTGGCCATTTTGGAAATTTATAAACAAGGTTTTATAGAGCTCAGTCAAGACGACCGATTTGGCGATATCGAAATCCTATGGATTGGTGATGAAGGTTTCGCTTCAGTCAATGCATTCTCCATCGACGATTATGAAGGTTAAGTAGAAAGTTTCACATGTCAGACGAATTGCTCAATATGAACGATGATGCTTCATTCATCACACCTGAAATCATCCGGGCGATGGAAGGCATTTTGATGGTGGCAATTGAACCTGTACCCGCTGAATTGCTCGCGCAGTTATTCGAAGTGTCGGTCTCCATTATCGAAGAAATGGCTGCTCAATTGAGCGCTGTCTACGAAGAAGCCGGACACGGCTTTCAGCTCATTGCGGTGGCCGGTGGATATCGTTTCCAAAGTCATCCAGCCGTTTCTGCTTACGTGGAACGTTTTGTGCTCGATGGACAACGAGCTCGTCTTTCGGCTGCGGCATTAGAAACTCTGGCAATTGTGGCGTACAAGCAACCCATTTCTCGTTTGCAAATTGCTTCTGTGCGTGGTGTTGACCCCGATGCTGTTTTGCGCACATTGCATTCTCGTGGCTACGTAGAGCATCGCGGTAATGACGATGGGCCCGGCCAGGCGGTGCTGTGGGGCACAACACAACTTTTCCTCGAGAAGTTAGGCATTAACTCGCTGGGCGAGTTGCCACCTCTAGCGGAATTTGTTCCAGATGCAAGCGTTGTTGAGGCTTTAGAAAATACTTTGCGTATTTCTCCACTCGATGATGCAGGCTCTGCACCAGATCAAAACCTGTGACGGAAATGTCAGATCATTCATCGCACGACGACACTGAGTTGCACGAAGGCGAACGCTTGCAGAAAATTCTTGCTGCTTTGGGTTGGGGTAGTAGAAGAGTTTGTGAAGATCTCATCATTGAAGAGAGGGTGACGGTCAACAATGAGATCGCCATTCTTGGTCGTCGAGTCGACCCACTTGTCGACTTGATTTGTGTCGACGGAGCACCTGTGGGGGCGCGTCCCGACTTTGTTTATTACTTATTGAACAAGCCAAGTGGAGTGATATGTACGGCGAGCGACCCACAAGGACGTGAAACCGTGATCGACTTAGTGCCGAGTGAACCTCGCGTCTTTTCCGTTGGGCGATTAGATTTCGACACTGAAGGTCTGTTGTTGCTCACGAATGATGGCGAGCTAACGCAATTTCTCACTCATCCAAGTCAGGGAGTCGAGAAAGAGTATTTGGTGATGCTTCATGGTTCGCCACGTTTGTCCGATAAGGCACTGCACAAATTACGCATTGGTGTTGAACTTGAAGATGGGGTGACCGCTCCAGCAAAAGTGAGCCAACGCAGCGACAACACCGTGACTGTTGTTATTCACGAAGGACGCAATCGCCAGGTGCGGCGAATGTTTGAGGCTATTGGTGAAGAAGTGCAACGTCTTGTGCGTGTCCGTATAGGTCCGCTAGTTGACAACAAGCTGAAGCCCGGAGTGTGGCGTGACCTCACTCTTGCGGAGCGGAAATCACTCAGTGAATTTATGTCGAAATCATCTCGGCGCTAGATACCCCGATCGCTAGAGTAGAGACGTGTCGGTACAGCAAAGCGTCAATATTGTGGGTCTGGGGCTCATTGGCGGCTCGATTGCTGCACGTCTCACCCAGGAAGGCTTTCGCGTTCAGGGAATTGACCCATTAGCGAGTCGTCAAGAAGAAGCACTTGATTTTGGGTACATTTCATCAGTAGGTCTCGATGTGGACGCACATATCACCTTTGTATCGGTACCGGTTTCGCAACTCGCCACCGAAGTTGAATCGGCACTGCGGGCTACCAAAGGAATAGTGACCGATGTTGGCAGCGTGAAAGCTCCCGTCGTACAGGCGATATCCGACGTCCGTTTCGTGGGAGGCCATCCGATGGCTGGCTCCGAATTAGAGGGTATACAGGGAGCAGACGCTGAGCTTTTTGAAGGTGCAACATGGATCCTCACTCCCACTGACCTGACCGACGATCGAGTATTCGCTGAAGTGGCCTCCATTGTTCAGCTCATGGGTGCAAATATTCTCGCAGTGTCGGCAGAGCACCACGATCGACTCATCGCGGTGGTGAGTCATGTTCCGCATTTGGCGGCCGCAACTCTCATGAGTGTTGCCGATGCTCGGTCAGAAGAGCACGCATCGGTCTTGCGTATGGCTGCTGGAGGCTTTCGCGATATGACGCGAATTGCGTCGAGCAAGCCCGGCATTTGGCTCGACATATGCCGGGAAAATCGTGCAGCAATTTTAGAAACTCTCGACGACTTCATCGCTGAATTAGGACAATTGCGCGCCATCATTGACGGCACGAAAACGGGGGAGCTCGAAACGTTTCTCTCTAAGGCGAGAAAAGCAAGATCACATCTACCGGCTCGTGTTCGCTCTTTGGAAGACGTTGAGGAAGTCCGTATTCCCATTCCCGACCGGCCAGGAGCCGCGGCAGAAATATTCACCCTTGCCGCCGCCCTCAATGTCAACTTGGCAAGTTTTGAAGTGGTGCACTCAGCTGAGGGCGAACGCGGTGTCGCCATCGTGCTTGTTGACAAATCTCAGGTCGAGCTGTTGCGAGGTGGCCTGATTGGTCGTGGCTTTAAGCCGGGTCGTTAGTGTGGCCCATCTTCGTTTAGAAACAGCACGAGGACCGCTTCATTGTTCGGTGGAAGTTCCAGGTTCAAAAAGCATTGCGAATCGGGCACTCATCTGTGCGGCACTTGCTGGTGAAGGTTCAATCGTTACAAATATTCCCGGGGGCGACGACACCGTTGCAATGCTCGAAGGTCTGCGTGCACTTGGCCTCGCGATTTCTCAAGTGAAAGAATCAGTTAGTTTTTCTTCATCGCTCGACCTCGAGAACACTGATGAGGTCAATATTCATGCGGCACTGGCTGGCACCTCATCGCGCTTTCTCACCGCACTCGGAGCGCTGCGTCAGGGCAATACGTGCATTGATGGTTTTGATGCCTTGCGAAAACGTCCGATGGAAGATCTCCACATTGCTTTGAGTCATCTCGGTGCCAATGTGTCAAGTTCGTTAGGAGAGTATTCGCTTCCCGTCGTCGTGAACGGTGTCGACGTCCACGGTGGAGAACTCACAATGTCGAGTTCAGTTTCTAGTCAGTTTTCCAGTGCCATATTGCTGATTTCGCCGTATCTCAAGAACGGTCTCGTAGTGAACATCGAAGGTAATCGCATCTCTGAGTCATACGTGATGATGACCATTGGCGTCATGTTGGCATTCGGTGCAGACGTCACAATAGAAGTACGCAATGAAAGACTTTTACGTATTCGAGTTCAACCAGGAAAATACGCCGCAACTCAATTCGCAGTGGAGCCAGATGCTTCTTCAGCTTCGTACCCACTCGCTGCAATTGCAATTTGCGGGGGTGAAGTATTCATACCCGGAATGAAGAATGAATCTCTGCAAGGAGATACCGGGTTCGTCTCTTTGATGGAAGAAATGGGTTGCACTGCTCTATGGGTAAACGATGGCGTGAAATTATCTCGCGATCCTCAGTCTGTATTAAAGGGAGTTTCTGTTGATCTGAACGACATGTCCGATTTGGTGCCCACGGTGGTGTCTGTCGCGTTGTTCGCGCGCGGGTCAAGCAATATCTCGGGCGTCGGCTTCATACGTAACAAAGAAAGCGACAGGCTGGGAGACCTGGCTGTCGAGTTGCGTAAATGTGACGCAGATGTCGAAGTTCTTGAAGATGGCCTTCGCATTTCACCACGTCCGCTTCGCGGCACAGAACTTGGCACACATCATGATCATCGTCTGGCGATGGCCTTTGGACTCGTTGCCCTCAAAGTGTCGGGTGTGACAGTTGAAGACCCGACAGTCGTTTCCAAGAGCTGGCCAATGTACTGGGAGATGAGAGAGCAAATGTTACGGTCGAGTCATGAGTGATGAACTAGCAAGTTCGTGGGTGGCGCAAGCCGGGTCTAATGCTTCGGTTCAAAGCGCAAATACTGTGGCGGCATTCGATTTCGACGGCACTTTGACAGTGCGCGACACTGTTTGGCCCTTTATTTCGCTGTTGGTGCCAAAGCGCACGGTCATGAAATCATTTGCCGCCGATTTCGTTCGCAATGCGAAAGCAGTGGTGAAGCGTGATCGTGATTTTTTAAAACTCAATGTTCTTGCCAAATCATTGGCGGGAATGCCGGTGGAAAAAGTGAATAACATCGCCGAAAAATACGCAGATCATGTTTTGAGGCATTGGATGAGATCCGATACCTGCGCGAGGTTGAGGTGGCATCAAAAAGAAGGACATACGGTTGTTCTCGTATCGGCTTCGTTTGAAAATTATCTCGGTCCGATAGCGAGCAAAATAGGGGTGTCCCATGTGCTCGCCACGCGTCTAGAAGTGCTGGAGAACTCCACGGGTGTCGAAATATTGAGCGGAAATCTTTTCGGTGAGAACTGTCGTGGGGTCGAAAAGGTCCAGCGATTCCGTGAATGGGCCGCATCCCAACCAGGATCCGTCTTTCGTTATGCCTATGGAGACTCCTCCGGAGACCAAGAGTTGCTGCAAGCATCAGGTGCGCCAATTTGGGTGAAACATGAAACCCTCCATCCTGCGCCTTGACTTTTTGTTTAATCCGATGCCCGCTCGGATGCCGCAAGGGAAGTCAGAACAAGCAGAGAAACTCCGAATCACTATTCTCGAAGAGCATCGCAAAGCCGTTGAAAAGGGAGATCCGGTCTACATCGACCCTATGACGCGACGCAGTGTGATGACGGCAGCATTTTTGGCATCGCGAGCAACATGCTGCACCAGTGGTTGCAGACATTGTCCGTACGAGTCCTAAACGGCTACGTTTGTAGGGTCGCGCGGTAAAAGCCGCCTCATACATTTAGGAGCAATTGTGTCGCAACAGCGAGAGATCCTCACGTGGGAAGGTTTCGGGGTCGCATCGCATGATCTCGCACTGAAGATTGCTGCGAGTGGCTTTGAGCCCGACATGATTTTAGCTATTGCTCGGGGTGGGTTGTTTCTTGCTGGTGCGCTGGGTTATTCACTTGCTGTGAAAAATACATACACCATGAACGTTGAGTTCTACACAGGTGTGAATCAGCGTCTCGACATGCCAATGATTCTTCCTCCCGTCCCCGATTTCGAAGAAGTGAAAGATGCAAAGATCTTGATTGTCGATGATGTTGCCGATACGGGCCACACTTTGAAATTGGTCAAAGAGTTTTGTAACGGTCGAGTTGCTGAATCGCGCATTGTTGCTCTCTATGAAAAGTCACACTCGGTTGTTCATTGCGACTATGTGTGGAAGAAAACAGATGAGTGGATCAACTTCCCCTGGAGCGATCGTGAACCAGTGGTCAAAAAAGCAAATATGGTTCTCGACGCCTAAAGGTTGTTGAGCACTACTTGTGCTGCATTGCGTCCGCTTGAGCCCCATACGCCCGCACCAGGGAATGTGGCTGCTCCTGTGATGTAAAGGTTCTTGATGGGTGTCGCATAGCGCGATAGCTCTGGCTGCTGTGAGAGGAATATTGACATGGGGCCTCCTGCAAAGCTTGTTGCATGACCCTGTGGAAGAAAGAATTCCGTTTCATAATGCGCAGGAGTTTTCACTCGCCATTCTGTGATTCTGGGAGTAAGTGGTTCGGTGAGCAATGTGTCGTAGAGCGACAGCCAACGTGAAGGTTCGTCACGTGTTTCCCATCCATTAACAAAGTTGTATGGCGTAAAAAGTGCTTCCAAGCTCAAGATGTTCGTTCCAACTGGTGCCAGTGTCGAATCGGTCAAAGTTGGCGTATTGACTAGGAACGCAGGCTTCTCAAGGATCTCTCCGTTTGCCATCATCGCGTGACCATCGTGAAGCTCTTGCGTGTTCGGAGCTATGACAAAAGTGCAGCCTTCATTACGGGCGAGAATATTCTGGTAGCGGTCGTGTTGAAGAGCCTTGTACTGAATGTCACCATGAAAAATTGCATCAATCTTTGACTCGTACCCTTGTGATTGAGGGGTGGTGCGCCAGCGTTCAATAAAGGTATCTGCCGACGATGGGGCGCCGTGAAGCCATTTCACAAAAGTGTCATGAGGGTTGCACGCAGATATAACAGCACGGCTGCGAATTACACGACCATCAGATAATTCAACGCCATAAAGTTTTTGATCTTCACAGAGAATGGCCGAAACAGGTGAAGATAAAAGTAGATGTCCGCCAAAGGATTCATATGCATTGAGGAGTGCCTTTGGTAGGGCGCCGCTTCCGCCCACAGGGCGACCCACCTGTGCTGCGTGGCGCATAGCGAGGGTAATTGCCCCCAAACCGGTATGCGGAGTGTGTGGAGAAACGCCCCAAACGGTAGGCCCCTCAACAAGAGCGGGCCCGATGATTTCTGGTGAAGTGAAATAACTCTGTAGAACTTCTGCAGCTGATGAACGGCTCCATTGCAATAAACGAGAAAGTCCTTTTCCACCGCGACGTGCGGTATTGGCTATGAGTTTGCGCCGAGAAGGCACGTCATTGGCGTTATCTAAAATCAGCGAGATCACAGGCAATGCATCTTTGACGTATCGTCTGTAGTTTTTTACCTCATGAGGCAGTACTTGCGACAAAGCATCACATGTTTGGTCGAGATCATGAAATGATGGCCACCACAAATCGCTGTGCCATGAACCATTGATTTGAGCAGGGTCAATGTTGATATATTCCAAACCATGTTGCTGGAGTTGAAGTTCCGCAATGAGTGGGTTGGTACGCACGGCGAGATGGTCGCAGTTGCATATATTGACACTGCAGCCTGCAAAGGTATCGCTTGCTGCGGTGCCTCCAACGTCATGACGCGCTTCAACGAGCAACGTTGCTAATCCGGCTTTCGCTAAGTACGCCGCTGTTGTGAGGCCGTTGTGGCCAGCGCCAATAACAATCGCATCGTAGGAATCTCCGGGCATTTTGTTAGTTGTTTGCTGCATCATGAATTTTGTCAATCTTTTTCGTGTACTTTTGAGGAATGACTTCTGCAAACATTTCTACCTCGAGACTCCTCGGAAATTTGCGCGCGCCTCAAATTGCACATGCTCTTAACAATACGGCAATTGTTGTGCAGCCACTTGGCGCAATTGAACAGCATGGGCCTCATCTTCCTCTCAGTACAGACTTGGTCATTGCAGACGCCGTGGCAAATGCCGCCGTTCACAGAGTGGGCGATGAACTGAATGTATGGGTCTTGCCAGCCTTGGCTGTCACAAAATCCAACGAGCATGCTTGGAGCCCTGGCACCATCTGGCTATCAACCGATACGTTGTTGCGTGTTCTCGACGACATTGGGCGTTGTATTGCCAAGGCCGGTGTGGAGCGTCTGGTCTTTTTGAACGGTCATGGGGGAAATAGCTCATTGGTGTCGGTTGCCAACCGTGAGCTGCGTTTGAAGTACGGATTAAAGACTTTCTTGGCACACCCAGGAATGCCAGCCGACCAAGGTGGGTTGTCGCCGGAAAATGAATTAGGCATGGGGGTCCATGCGGGAACCGATGAAACTTCCATCATGTTGTATCTGCGTCCCGATCTCGTCGACATGTCTCTTGCCGTGCGTCGTATTCCCGAGAAAATGGCAGCCAATCAGCACGTGAAATTCGGAGGCTCTGTTTCTTTTGGATGGATGTCAAACGATTTCAACGAAGAAGGTTTTGTGGGCGACCCCACGGTGGCAAATGCCGAGCTGGGTAAGACCTTATTTGAAGGGGCTGTGAGTAATTTTTGTTCCGCATTGAAAGAGATCTCTACCTTTAATTTTGGGAAATAAAAAAAGGGGCGCAGTTTTCACTGCGCCCCTTTTTTCTTGAATGAGTTATTTCAGTGCAATTGTTGCGTCAATGAATTCGTTGGTCACGAGGTCTTCGGCTGTGAGGCCTTCTTTGACTTTTGTTCCACTTGCGGTATAGACCGGAGTAGCAGTAGCGATGAACTTGGTAATGCGATCCAGGTCGAATGACCCGAGGGTTCCATCTGGACTATTAGCTACAAGCTTGTCTGATACCTGCTTCTCAACTGAAGCAGCGGCCTGACCGGCATCGTAAGCCCAGCCGTTATTGATTTGCGCAACAGCGTCGAGGATGACCGCATTTGTCTCGTCTGGGCTGTTCACATAATCAATTTGTGCTTGTTGAATGACGGGCACCAATTTCTTGAGACAATCGGCATTTTTTGAGATGCTGTCTGGAGTTCCACCAAGTGACTGGGCGTAGGCAGTCCAACCAGCATCGTGGATGTACTGGTAAGCAACTGGCTTCTTCCATTCAGCGAGAACCTTCTCGTAGAAGTATGGCTCTGCGGTTCCAAAACCTTGCTGTGCATCTTTACCGCCGGAAGCGATAAACGAAGCTGGCTGACCATCGTACGAACCATCAACTTGACCCTTGTCGAGAATCTCGGTTTGGGTGAAGTAGTCCATGTAGGCAGCGCCGTCGAAGTAGCGAACCTTTACCTTGTCTGTTTTGAGATCGGCAATGGTCTTTACGTCTGGGTGGCTTGCTGGGTCCCACATAATGATTTGTGGGTTGATGTTGTACGGAGCCACAACTGCTTTTGTGGGGAAGTCAACACTGTGTGACACTGCTTCGTCGGTGCTGACAAAGCCCAACATGATGGTGGGGTCAGAATAGAGCAAAGCAGTTACTTGCTGATATCCGATTGCTGGTCCACCAGAGCGAACTTCAACTTTGACGCCTGTATCAACACCGCCGGCCACCAGTGGCCCGGATACTGAGACTTTCTTGGTGTCAACGGTGTAGCCGTCGCCAACAAGCTGGTACAAAAAGCCATGTTCTGACTCTGGGTTCCAGTCGGTTTGGAAGATCACTGTTTCTGGGCAGACATCGGCTAATGAAACTGCTGCACTAGGTGCTTCAGTGTCAGTTGTTGCCATGGTGTCTTCTGTGACAACAGTATCGGTAGTTACTTCTTCTGATGATGAGTCACTTCCACATGAGGCGAGCGCCAACATGGAAATGGCTCCTAGTGCTAGTAGGGCTTTTCTTTTCATTGTTGTTCCTTTTGTTGTTTGGTGGTGGTTAAGGATTGAGTACTAGTTGCCTCTGGTAGTGATATGCCATTTACCAATTACTTTTTTGGCTATCCATCCAAAGATCAAGAAAACGACAAGTCCTAAAAGACTTGCCAGAATGATTGCGGTGATGAGCTCTGGGCCCCACAAGCGAGCCCTGTACACGTCAATTTGTGCGCCAATACCTACGACGCCGCCCTCGCGGAAATAAAAATCACCTACGACAGCACCGATAACCGCGAGACCTGCAGAAATGCGAAGACCAACAAAGATGTTCGGCAATGCAGAAGGTATTTGGAGTTTGGTGAGGCGAGTCCATCGCGACGTGTTGTGCAGGGTGAACAACTCGTGTTGGCTTTTGTCGGCCGATAACAAGCCGAACAACGTATTGCTCACGATGGGGAAAATGGCAATGAGAACGACAACAAGTAGTCGCTGCTTGGTGGAACCATCGATGAGGGCACGGATGAGCGGGGTAAGAGCTAAAATAGGAGCGCTTTGAATGGCAACGAGATAAGGCCATGTGGCACGCTCAAACCAGCGACGAGAACTCATAAAAATGGCGAGTGACATGCCAATGATGATGGTGAGGAGGAGCCCAATGAGTGCGATCTTCGCGCTGTCCCACAGGGACATCAAAATGGGGTACAGCCCACGTCGTGTACCGGAGTGCCAGACGAAAAATCCTTCGGTGAGCACGCTGTGTGGGCTGGGAAGAAGAAAGCGTTTTTGTTGCGGAAGAATGACGTTTGCCAGTAGGTACCAAACGGCAATGAAGAATCCGAAAACTACTGCGGGTCCAAAATAATCGGAGAATCGAAAACGATCGACGCTCTCTTGATTGAGTTCGCTGGAAATTGGCGTTTCTGTGGAAGTACTCATTGTTGTTCACCTCGCAATGCATGGGAAATCTCGCCACATATTCGAGCAAACTCGGGTTCGTATCGCAGATCGTGTGTTCGCGGAAAAGCAAAGGGGATCTCGAAAGTATGTGTGATGCGTCCTGGCCTGGCAGACATCACCATGACGCGAGTGGACATATACACGGCTTCAGAGATGGAATGAGTAATGAACAAACCTGCAAAGCCCTCATGTTGAAAGAGACGAAGCAGCTCGTCGTTGAGACGTTCCCGCGTGATCTCATCGAGCGCTCCAAAAGGTTCGTCGAAGAGAAAGACCTTTGGCTTGAGAACTAAGGAGCGTGCCAATGAAGCACGCATTTTCATTCCACCCGATAGCTGGCGAGGATACTTCTCTTCAAAACCTGATAGACCGACGAGCGATATTGCATCTTGAACAAGACGGGAGCGGGTTTCCTTGTCGATCTTGTGAAGTTCTGCAATGAGCTCTACGTTTCGCTGAACGGTACGCCACGGCATGAGGGTTGCATCTTGGAAGACATATCCAATGCTTGACTCGTCGATTGTGTAATGACCGCTCGAGCACTCTTCAAGATGAGAAGCAATGCGCAGGAGCGTTGACTTTCCGCACCCAGAGGGGCCAACCACGGTAACAAACTCACCGGGTTCAATGGAGAAAGAAATGTCGTCGAGCGCCCGGGTGCCGTCTGGGAATGTTTTCGACACACTATTGAAGGACAAGGCTGGCGTTGACTTCGTGGATTGATCGGGGGTCACAGGCTGAGTCTCCATCAGTATCTCCACGCCATCACATTACGGAAAGAAATGACGCGGTTTAAGGCTTGTATGTTTATTTTATGTTTCGTGTGTGTCGTGAATCATTATTCCACGGCGGTACACCGCGCGTGGCTGGTTGGCAAATGCAATGAATTCTCTGATAGTTGCTGCTGGCGTGAGGAGGAAATTTGCCGTTGAGCCAGCGGTGAGAAAGGGAGATTCTTTGGCAATTCGCTCATGGATTGTGCTGCTCACGGAGGTGAAGGCATCTTCTGGGAAAAAGTGCCCTGCAGCGACAAGCAGTGCGGCTGCTTCAAGCGGGTCGGCACGGCCCATGGGGTTGAAGGGGTCTTGCAGATTGTCGCCGCCTGCCATCACAGTGACTCCAGCTTTCCGCAATGCGGCGAGAGCCGTGAGAGCCCTGGGCATAGCAGACTGGTGCTCGCGACCCTGTAGGAACAGGTTTGTCTGGGGCAGGGTCACCACCGCAATATTGGCCTCGGCGAGTAATTGCGACACGCGTTTTTGAACTTTTTCTGTTTGCATACCCAAGCTCACGCAATGAGATGCGGTGACATCGAAGCTGGGTGCTTGGGCAATGACGCGTTTGGCAAGATCGCGTAACGACAGCATGTCGGGATTCAGGGTCTCGTCGACATGCAGGTCGAGGTTGCAGTTGAGGTCTTTTGCGAGCGAGAGAAAAACTTTATTGGCGCCTGTGGGGTCAGAGTCGAGATGAGGGCAGCCGCCGATGAGGTCAGCACCATCGTTGCGTGCTCGCTCAGCAAGAAGGCGACTTGGTTTTCCTTGCTTTCCCGTGAGTGGCCATTGCACAAGAGCGCATATTTCTAAGTCGCATACATCGGCAAAATTATCGGCAACTTGGCGTAGTGCTCGTACCTGCAAGGTGGATCCATCAAATGTGTCTGCATGCGTTCGTATTCTTGTTACCCCATTTTTTACATAAATCATGACCGCGCGTGATGCTCGATCGACAATGTCGTCAAATGTCAATGTGTGAGCGTTTGCGTGGACGGCGTTGATGGCACCCATCAGGTCGCCTGTGGGGTTGTGGATTCGTTCTGCCAGAAATGCTTTGTCGAGATGAGCATGTGGTTCGGCAAGGGTGGGAAGCACAAGTTGTCCTCGTACATCAATATCGGATGCATCAATAACTTGTGCGGGATCATGCGCTGTCGTTTTGTCAACCAACCCATTGCGAACATGTACATCGACACTCGTGCCATTAGACAGACGAGCATTACGAAAGATATGAGCGTTCATGAACGAGGAAACTATTTCAGCGCAGCAGGAGCATTTGTTGGCCGTCGATCCATCTTCTCGCCGAGTCGCGGCATTACTTCCTCGGCAACTAAGTGCATTTGCTCGTTCATTTCTTCTCGGCTTAAGCCTGGGAAGTCGAAGAAAATGCAGAGGTGCTTGAGGTCGAGTAGGTCTCGCCAGTAACCCAGTGTGTCGACTGCGTCGTCGATGGAACCAACGATTTGTATCTTTTGCTCAACTGATTGCTCAACAGTGGGGTTGAAATCAAAAGGCACCTTTGAGCCATCGGGATGTCGATATGAACTGAACCGGCCGTAGGGTGCGAGGAATTTCGTGAATTCATCATGCCCTGGTCGACCCCGTCGCATTGCTGCTTCACGTGTCTTGCCAACGTGCATATTCATCACCAAACAGCGGTCTTCGCCTGGAGCAACTGGATTGCCGATTTCCTCTCGGATTTCTGCATAGCGTTCCCATTTCTGTTTTTGGCTCTCAGCATTTTGCAGCCAGTACACAGCCTTGTGACCGGCGCGAGGAACATATTCAATGGTCTCAGGTGATGTAACGGGTTGATAAATGTCGACGATGCGCTGTGGCTTAGGAATCAAAGTGAGATCGTTCACCATGGAGCCGCGGTCGGGAATGCCGTCGGCAGGGAAGACAAAGTGTTTGCCGCGGTAAGAAAACCGTTCTTCGTACCATGCGAGTTTGATGACTTCCATAGCCTCTTCGAATGTCTCGCGATTAATGCGATCGTGTTCAGCAGACATCGCATTGTCGCCTGATGCAACCACTGTGCCGAGGCTCCATGCTTCGCGAGGAACCGTTCCGCGACCCACGCCGAGTTCCATACGACCACCAGTGATGATGTCGGCTAGCGCAAAATCTTCGGCTAAACGCAGCGGGTGCCATTGCGGCACAACGTTGAACATCTGACCTAATCGCAAATTTTTGGTGAGCCCAGCAAGATGCATGCCAAACAAAATGAGGTTGGGAAGAACTTCGTAGCCCTCAAACTGGAAGTGATGCTCGGTGAGCCACATCGTGTCGTAGCCGAGCGCATCGGCGGTCTTTGACCAATCAACTAAATTTTTGTAGCACTCAACGACGGTGTCGTTGCCGTATCTGCGGCTCGTTGGGGCAATGCTGGGGTCGCCTGCATCGGGCATTGGTACGGTGCAAAAAAAGTTGGTGTCGACGCGCATGTGAACAACCTACTAAACACTTTTCAGGCTCGCGTACGCAGATGGGCAAGTAGCGTTTCTAATTCGTAAAGTTATTGTTACGCCAAGAATTGCGCCCGATGAGAACATCTTTCAAAACCGCTGGTTTGTCGGTCATAATGCCATCTGCACCGTTGTCGAGAAGCTCATTCATTTGTTGTGGGTCATCAATGGTCCAATAATGCACAGAGAGTCCGCTGCGATGAGCAATGTCGATGAATCGCTCGGAACCTAATGGAATGGGTCCTTGTTTTGGCGGAATCTGAGCAGCATGGATTCCTGGTGGGAATCGCAGCGGTCTTCCCGCAGCTACAGCGAGAAGGAGACGGGCAACGCCCTTGGGGCCCAGAGAAGTGGCGTAGTTCGTTCCCAACTGTTCCCGTAATTGCCGTAGTCGCCGATCGCTAAAGGCTCCTAAACACACTCGATCTGCCACGTTATTTTGTTTGAGTATGTGCACAAGAGGGGAGAGTGCCGAGTCGCTTTTGCAGTCAATATTCCAACGCGCTTCTGGCCATAGCGTCAAAAGCTCTTGAAGGGTTGGGATGTGCTCTGTTCCTTCTACCTTGATGTCTTTGATCTGCTCATACGTGAGCTCGCTGATCTTCCCAGGGTGATTGCAGGTGCGCTGCAAGTTGTCGTCGTGAAATGCCAATAGCACGCCATCGCTTGTTGCGTGAACATCGGTTTCTAAATAGGTGTAGCCCAAGTTGATCGCCATCTGAAACGCCGACACCGTGTTTTCCGGTGCATCGCTCGCGCCACCTCGGTGTGCAAAAGCGTGTGTTGAGCCCCAAGTAAAAAATGGGTGCGAGGAGGTCACTAGATTGACCGGCCGGCGGCTTGCCAGTACTCGTCTTTGAGAAGTTTTTTGTACAGCTTTCCCGTGGGGTGGCGAGGAAGCTCTGGTCGAAAGTCAACACTGCGAGGGCACTTCAAGTCTGCTAATTGACTCTTGCAAAATATGATGAGTTCTTTGGCGAGAGCTTCTGCTTCTGACTCATTTGATGGCATTACATCGGGTTGTACAACTGCCTTGACCTCTTCGCCGAATTCGTCGTTGGGTACGCCAAAGACCGCAACGTCGACAACACGGGGATGGTTGATGAGTACATTCTCGGATTCCTGCGGATAAATATTGACTCCACCTGAAATGATCATGAAAGCTTTCCTGTCGGTAAGGAAGAGGAAATTGTCTTGATCTAAGTAGCCGACATCGCCGAGGGTAGACCACCCGCGACCTTGTGGGTCGCGCGATGACTTCGTTTTCTCGGGGTCGTTGTGGTACTCAAATTGTGTTTGACTCTCAAAGAAAATTGTTCCGGAGTCGCCTTGTGGCTGCTCATTTCCTTCTTCATCGCAGATATGTATGACACCTTGAATGGACGTGCCGACGGTACCGGGATGGGCAAGCCACATCTCTGAGTTGCAGTAAACAAACCCGTTTCCTTCAGTGCCTGCGTAGTACTCGTGAATGACAGGGCCCCACCACTCAATCATTTGCTTCTTGACTTGAATGGGGCACGGTGCCGCGGCATGTATTGCTACTTGTAGAGAGGAGAGGTTGTAGCGCTGACGAACTTCCACAGGCAACTTCAGCATTCTGACGAACATGGTGGGAACAAGTTGACTGTGCGTGATGTTGTACTTCTCGACGTAGCGCAAATATTCTTCGGCATCGAAGTGTTCCATAATGACCGATGTTGCCCCCGTGAACATCGTTGCGAGGTTAAAGCGCAGCGGAGCTGCGTGGTACAGCGGTGCAGGTGAGAGGTACACCGCATCTTGCGTCATAGAAAACAGCATTTGTGCAAGATTTGCAACGCCATTTTGCGTGGTGAGTTCTGTGCGCGGAAGAACGCCTTTCACGCCTTTCGGGCGTCCAGTTGTGCCACTTGAATAGAGCATGTCCATTCCGCTAATGCGCTCGGTGAGTGGTTCCGTGCTGTGTTGCTTGACGGCGGCCTCATATGCATCGAACCCGGGAATTGTTCCGTCAACCATGAGTCGCAAAGCGGCTTGCGGAATGTCGTTGATGATGTCGGCTGCTTGATCTGATTTGTACTTAGAGGTGATGTAGCCCTTCGCGCCGCAATCGTTGATGATGTAGGAAAGCTCATCGCTGGTGAGTCTGCTTGAGCAGGCGGTATAGATGAGACCTGCGTAGTGGCAGCCCCAAATCACTTCGAAGAAACGTGGGTGATTCTCCATGCATATGGCAATGTGATCGCCCACCTCAAAGCCACTTGCGCGGAGGAGATTTGCGAGCCGGTTAGCTGCATCGTCGAGCTGTTTGTAGGTGACGACTTCCCCAGTAGAGGCCATGATGTAGGCAGGTTTATTGGGTGTGGACTGTGCAAAATCTCCCGGGTACATCCTCCCAAAGTAGCCGATCTTCGATCTGACGGCTTCGTTTAGCAAGGGCTCTGACCGTGCGGTAACTTAGTGGCATGTCCAGTACTACAGCCGTCTCAGAAGAACTCCTCGTCACTCAACTCGTTGAGCAATTGCTGAGTGAATTCCCACCTAGTTCCACCGATGCTTTGACTTTTTTAGGAGCTCAATTCGATCTCGGTCTTGCATGGGTGCAATTCCCGGTTGGTCATGGCGGTCTTGGTCTATCTCCTCGATATCAAAAAATTGTCAATGAGTACACCGCAAAAGCAGGCGCTCCGAACCCGTATTATCGCAATCCCATTGGATACGGCATGTGCGGACCCACCGTTGTTGAATGGGGTAGCGAAGAGCAAAAGAAACGGTATCTCCGCCCACTGTTCACTGGTGAAGAAGTGTGGTGCCAACTGTTTTCCGAACCAGGTTCTGGGTCTGACTTCGCTGGTCTCTCGGCAAAAGGTGTGCAAGACGGTGAAGAGTGGATCGCCAACGGACAAAAGGTATGGACCACGCTGGCCCACTTGTCGCGTTTTGGGTTGCTCGTTGTGCGTACCGATGCAGAGGCCGTGAAGCACGCTGGTCTCACAGCTTTCGTCGTTGACATGCAGGCTCCTGGTGTAGAAGTCCGTCCGTTGCGTCAAATGACCGGTGAAGCAGAATTCAACGAGGTGTATTTTACCGATGTGCGTATCCCGCATTCTGAAATGTTGGGTGGCCCCGGTGATGGTTGGAGAGTAAGCCTCACCACATTGATGAACGAGCGAGTCTCTATTGGTGGAGCAGTGCCACCACGGGGAACCGGCGTCATTTCCGGTGCGGTGAAACTGTGGAACGATTTGCCAAGTGACCGCAAAGATGCGTCAACTCGTGACGAACTCATGAAGTTGTGGACACGAGCAGAAGTGCTGCGTCTCACCAACATCCGTGCGGGCCAATTGCGCAAGGTCGGTGTTCCAGGACCCGAAGGCTCCATTGGTAAAATGGAGAGTGCGAATCTCAACAAGGATGTTTATGAATTCTGCATCCAATTGATGGGTGCAGACGGAATGCTGTATGGCTCGTACGAAATGATTCGTCCTGAAACTGCGATGGGTTTCGAGTACATGCAAAAAGCATTCTTGCGCAGCCGTGCAAACTCTATTGAGGGTGGCACTACCGAGGTGATGAAGAATATTCTTGGTGAGCGAGTGCTCGGATTGCCGGGCGATGTTCGCGTTGATCGCGATGTTGCGTGGAGCAAAGTTCCGCGCAACTAAACAGCGCTCGACAACAAGATTCCGAAATAGAAAATAACGAGGGAACTGAGGAGCCCAATTGCTCCTCCAATTGCTTTAACGCGCTTGCTAGGCGATGCACTATGTGCCAGTGTGGCAATTGCGCCGATGGCGACAAGAACAATTTTGATGCCGAGTGTTACCTGATATGAAGTGTCAAGCGCTGTGATGTCGGTATCGAAAATATTCCAAAAGCCCGTCACTACGAGCAGGGCAAACGCTGGCCAGGCAACGCGCGCAAAGCCCTGTGCGGTGGTGGTGAGCGCTTCAGGGTGTGATTTTCTGAGCCGAGGAACGAGCCCACCGAGAACGATTTGCCCTCCGACCCAAACAGCGGTTGCTAAGAGGTGAAGAAAAATGCGAAGTGAGTCAAGCGTAGGGCTAATCATGAGATGACGAACTTTCTTGTTGTCTTAATGCATCGAGAACATTGCTAGCAGCGGTCTTTCTGTCGTCAATGTTGCGACGATGAGCTACGGGTACACCAAGCATGGTGTAGCAAGCGGTCAACGTGCTTGACTGCAAATCACGGATGTTGCGCGGCGGAGGGAAGTATTCATCTTCCTCGGTGACGCGCACTTCTTCAATGCCGTGTGTGGGCCGAAGAAACTGGAGAACTTCTGTAACGAGTTCTTCTGGAGCAGAAGCTCCGGCGGTGACACCAACTTGACCGAATAGATCGTGTGGAAGCTCGCTCGCACTGTTGATGCGAAGCACTCGCTTGCAACCCGAGTCAACGGCGAGGCGTTCTAGCGCACGAGTATTTGAAGAGTTGGAAGAACCGATCACGATGATGCTGTCACACCGCTCGGCCATTTGCATGAGAGCACTTTGGCGATTTGTTGTTGCAAAGCAAAGGTCACTACGGCCTGGAGACCAGACATCTGTAAATCGATTGCGCACCGCTAGCGCTACACCCTCCCAATCGCGATGCGACAGAGTGGTTTGTGCAAGCAGTGCAAGTGGCTGGTCGAAATCTTGTAGTGCCATGACATCGGCAACGGTTTCGACTCGCGAAATTGATTGGGGGGCTACAGCCATGGTGCCCACAGCTTCTTCGTGACCTTCATGGCCCACATAAACGATGTGGTAACCCTTGGCTGATCGCACCTTTACTTCGTGGTGCACCTTTGTTACCAGCGGGCAGACGGAATCGACAACGTAGCTTCCGCGATGTCGGGCCTCTGCCACTACTTCTGGCGCCGAACCATGGGCAGACAACATGATGGGCATGCCGCTGGGAACCTCTGAAATATTGTCAACGAAAATGACCCCGAGGTCTGTGAAGCGCTCAACAACAAGTTGGTTATGAACAATTTCGTGATAGCAGTACACAGGGGCCGGGAAGGTGCGCACCATCCACGAAAGTGCTTTGATTGCCATTTCTACTCCGGCGCAAAAACCACGTGGCGCGGCGAGTAACACACGTTCCACGCGTGGCTCAGGCGCTAGTTCGCCCTGTGCTTCGTGTGACGTGGAGTCCATATGCGCTCCACATTAGTTCGCTGAAGCACAAGTAGCCTCTCTATGTGTCTGTTTCCACCGAACTGAGTGCCCGTATTGTGGCTGTTCATCAAGATTCTCCTGCCCAAAAAGCAGGCGTACTTGTGGGTGATGTGGTTCTCAGTGTCAACGGGCAAGTAGTGCGAGACATCATTGAGTGGCACCATGCGGTAGACGAGGCAAGTATTTCTCTCGATATAGATCGCAATGGAATGCCTTTTGAGTTTGATATTGAAAAGCGGGCTGGCGAACAACTTGGCGTGGAAATTTCAAGCGCCGTCTTCGACCGAGTGCAAACTTGTGACAACCATTGCTCTTTTTGTTTCATTTATCAGTTACCCAAAAATCTGCGCAAAAGTCTTTACCTGAAAGATGACGATTATCGACTGAGCTTTCTTTTTGGCAACTTCACAACGCTGACACGTTTTACCGAAGCAGATCTTGAGCGCGTCATTGATCAAAAACTCTCTCCACTGCATGTGAGCATTCATGTCAGCAACCCGTGGAAACGCGCCGATATGTTGCGCAACGAGCGGGGAGCCGTCAGCCTGCGATGGTTAAAGGTGTTGCTTGAAAATGGAATTTCTGTTCGTGGTCAAATTGTGGTGTGCCCCGACCACAACAATGGCGAAGATCTTGAGCGCACTCTGATTGACGTTCTCGACCAGTACCCCCTTCTTGAAGCGGTCGCAATTGTTCCTCTCGGCCTCAGCCAGTTCAATCCGGAAGCGGAACTGCGCATTCATACTGCAGAAGAAGCAGCTGATGTAGTGACTCTTTGTGAAAAGTATCAATTAGTTGCAAAACAACTCTTGGGTAAGAAGATGTTTTGGCCATCTGATGAGTTCTATCTTCTTGGCGATATGCCCTTTCCTGACGCATCTTCGTATGGCGGGTATCCGATGTATGAAGATGGTGTGGGAATTGTTTCAAGTTTCATAGAAGAGTTTCATGGTCGAAAGATCAACGATGATGAAACACTTGCACAGCAAACAAGCGGTTTTTTTGCCTCGGTTGACGGTGCAACACCCGGCGGATACAGATCTGTTCGTGACGGCAGTATTCAGAACCCTGCAGGTGACACGGGCTTACGTGTTGTTCACAGTCAACCCGTTGAGCTCACTCGTCGTGCGCCCTCGGTCACTTCCTCCTCGGGCAACGTAGGTATTTTGACCGGGGAGTATGCGGCAAGTGTTATTTCAGCACTAGTCAGCGATTACGGAGACCGAATTTCGGTTTTGCCCGTAGTAAATAACTATTTTGGGGGCAATACTGCAGTCTCGGGTTTGATGGTTGGCGAAGATATTCGCTCAGTCATGTTGTCTCATGTCGAATGTGGCGTGTTTCTTCTACCCGATGTGTGCTTGTCGGAAGGTCGCTTTCTTGACGGAATGACACTCGAGGACCTCCCGTCGTCGGTTGTGGTTCTCCCTACCGACGGTCATGCACTACGAAATTTTCTGGAAAAGGTAATGCAATGAAACCCCATGTTGTCATCGTCGGTCGCCCAAACGTCGGTAAAAGCACTCTGTTCAACCGCTTCGTTGGCGGGCAAGTTGCCATTGTTGAAGACCGCCCAGGAATCACTCGCGACCGAAATACCCACGATGCCTCATGGTTGGGTCGTGAGTTCAGTGTCACCGACACTGGCGGCTGGATGCCTGGAGGAAGCGACCTGGAAGAGAAGGTGTCGCGCCAGGTTGAGCAAGCGGTGAAGGAAGCAAACCTTGTTTTGTTTATCGTCGATGCCTCAGTTGGAGCCACTGACGATGATGAGCGCATTGGCATGTGGTTGCGTAAATCGGGAGCAACTGTTCTTGTTGTTGCTAATAAGTCCGACAACGAGCGTCGCGAAAATGACCGATGGAACTTCCTTTCTCTCGGTCTTGGCGAACCATGGCCAGTGTCTGCGTTGCATGGGCGTAGGTCTGGAGACCTGCTCGACGTCATCATTTCGGAGCTTGGGTTAGATACTCAAGAAGCGCCTGAAGTTGAAGAAGTCGATAACTCGCACTTGGAGCCTTCAGACCCAGCACTCAAAGGTGTTCCGCGTGTTGCCATTGTTGGTCGACCAAATGTGGGTAAAAGCACCTTGTTCAACAAGATTGTTGGTGAAGAGCGCAGTGTGGTGCACGACATGTCGGGTACTACGCGCGATGCCATCGACACATTGATTGAAACAGTAGATGGCAAACTCATTCTTGTTGATACTGCAGGTATGCGCCGTCGTTCGAAAATCGATGATTCAGCTGAGTACTACTCTCTCGTGCGGGCCTTGCGTGCAGTAGACGAATCAGACATTGCGCTTCTCGTCATCGATTCAACCGAAGGTGTCACAAGCCAAGATCAACGTCTTGCAGAGCGCATCGATGCCGCGGGTTGCCCGCTCATTGTTATTTTGAATAAATGGGAAGTGCTCGACACAGAGCGCCGTGAACAAGTGACGGCCGAAATGGCACGCAAGTTGTACTTCATTGGCGATGCCCCCATTTTGCGAGTGTCAGCGTTAACGGGTAAAGGCGTGCATCGTCTGTTGCCGGTGTTAAAAGACTCCATTGAGCAGTATCACCGTCGTGTACCAACACGTGATGTAAACCGCGTGATGTCTGATGCTCAGCAAAAACACCCAGCTGCTGGTGGTGCTCGTGTGCTTTATGCCTTGCAGGGCGCATCAGACCCACCAACATTTACATTATTTGTGAACCGAGAGCTTCCAGGTTCATACCTGCGTTATCTCGAACGCTCTATCCGCGAGGCCTTTAAGTTCGGTTCCACGCCCATCAAATTGCGCGTTAGGCGTAGGGCGGAGTAGGTCATGCCTTGGTGCGAACCATGTGCAAAATATTTCACCCCAACTGCAATGACTGCTGAGGGGTCATGCCCCGACTGCGGCGATAAACCTTCGTTACCCAATGCGCACGGAAAAATTACTGCTGAAAACTTGAATCTGCGTGAGCTTGCTGGCATGACAGAGGCAGAAGCAAAGGCACCCTGGCACTTCAAGATGCTCCTCGGAGCTCTCGTTTTGTATCTCACTTGGAGGGTAATCAGCCTTTTCTCGTAGACTTGCCGCACGGGCTGTAGCGCAGCTTGGTTAGCGCGCTTGTCTGGGGGACAAGAGGTCGTGGGTTCAAATCCCGCCAGCCCGACAATTGTTTTCTCGTATTGATACGAGTAGTTCACATTGAGGGGTTTCGCAAATGAAAATTACAGGTTCGGTAGTTTTAGTAACTGGAGCCAACCGTGGTCTCGGTGCTGAGTATGTTCGTCAACTGCTCGATCGGGGCGCCTCCAAGGTGTATGCCGCAGCGCGCAAGCCGGAAACAATCACTACTCCCGGCGTAGTGCCTATCAAGCTCGATGTAACGAGCCCTAGCGATATTGCTGCTGCCGTTGAACTGTGTGGCGATATCACAATGCTCATCAACAATGCTGGAGTAGTTATCGGCGGTCGCATCATGGCCGAGCATGCTTTAGAGAATGCCAAGGCAGAGTTCGAAACCAATGTTTGGGGTCCCTTCAACTTGTCGAAGTCATTTGCTCCCGCACTTGCTGCGAATGGTGGAGGTGTCATTGTCAATGTCTTGTCGGCAGTGTCGTGGCTCTCCATGAAAGAAGTTGCTACGTATGCAATGTCAAAGTCTGCAGCATGGTCAATGACCAATGGTCTGCGCTTAGAGCTTGCGCGGCAGGGAACCCTCGTTGTAGCCGTTCATCCAGCATTTATCGATACCGACATGGCTGCTGGAGTCGACATGCCAAAGACCTCACCTCATCAAGTAGTGGAGCGAACATTGGACGGCGTAGAGCAGGGCGTTCCTGAAGTATTGGCCGACGACACATCTGTTTTTGTTAAAAACAGTTTGCCGAAGCACATCGAAACTTTCTATCCAAAAGTGGCAGCTCCTCGACCTTGAGAGTCTCGGTAAAGATTGCTTTTTGCTTAGCGGTACTTCCGTCTCTTTGGCCAGCAACGGTGCATGCCGACAACACGCCGGTTCTGAACATCGCAGAGAGCCTCATTGGGAATGCACAACAAGTAGTTGTAGTTGAAAACACAGCAAAAGAGAGATCTTCTGCAACGCTGTCTGTGTACATCAAAAGCGATCTGGGCTGGCATAAACAATTCGGTTCCATTCCAGTTCGTATTGGCAGAAATGGCTTTTCTCAACGTCATCGCGAAGGTGATGGCACCACTCCTATGGGCTCGTATGGAATACCTTTAGTTTTCGGCATAGCGCCGATCCCCGACAATGGTTTCCCGTTCATACAGATTCGTGAAAACTACTGCTGGGTCCTGCGACAAACGCAAAAAACATATAACACTCTGATGAAGGGTAGTAAGTGCGCTCAAGGCGATGAAGATCTTTATCGCATTGCAAAAGGCGGCCCGTACAGACGCAGCATTGTTCTGGACTTCAATATGAATCCTGTTGTTCGGGGTCATGGGGGCGCAATATTCATACATTCGCATTCGTACTATTCATCTGGTAAGACAAAACCAACATCTGGATGTGTGAGCTTGACCAATGCGCATTTAGTGAAGTTGCTGCAAATTCTCGACGCCAGTCTTCAGACGCGAGTCGTTATGGGAACGAAAAGTTTCCTAAGTTCATCAATTCGCTGAAGTGCTGTCGCTCAGTGGTGAGAAAGATCACCCGGTCTATGCCTTGGTCGGCAAGAGGGGTTATGGCACCCTGCGTCTCTGTGTGATCCATGCTCCAAGGCATCCATACTGAGATGTTTTCCTGAGTTCCACATTTCGTTGCCTCGTTTCGATATGCAGCAATGATGTCGGAAAGTTTTTCGTGATTCCATCGAATATTAATGGAGCAGTTCATCTGCGCCGCAAAGACGGCAAGCTGAGAACTGTTGACTCCAATGGTGATAGGCGGTTCTGTCGGGGGAGTAACGATGAGGGGTGTCGTCTGTGCATCACGCTGCCATACAGCGCGAATTGCTTGCACCGACTCCACGAGGTAAGCGTGCCTATCGGACATTTTTCTCTGCAATTCGATACCCAGGGAATGATGCTCATCTGCAAATCGTGATGTTGGTGATGCTCCGGCTCCAAGGCCCAAAGTGAAGCGATGATTGGTCATGTATTGCAGCGACGTAGAAGCATGAGCAAGTACGGCAGGTCGCCTGTTCACGACATTTGCTACGAGTATGCCAAGTTGGAGAGACTGTGTTTTGGCAGCAAGGGCTCCCAGCAGTACGAATGGGTCGAGCATGGCATGTTGTGCGACTTCTTGAAGCGAAGCAAAATGATCGAGTACCCACAGTGTTTGGAATGGGCCGTCGTCAATAACTTCAGCTAATTCGTATAACTCTTCATAAGGAACAAGTGACTGATTGACATGAAGATCGAAGATCACAATTACATTCTGCCCTGAACGCGCTGTTTATACTCGGCTTATGTGCGGAAGATTGGTCATCACAAGTTCTGCCTTAGAGATTTCCGAACACTTTGGATTCTCCAATGCTGACGCACTGACTATTGAAAGAACAGCTCATTTCAATATTGCTCCCACTAGCCAATTGCTCTCTTTGAGACGTAAAGGCGAAGATACTGTTTTAGAGGAAATGCATTGGGGTATGCAGCCACTGTGGCAATCGCAGTACGAAGGTCGAGCACCTGTTATTAATGCCCGTGCGGAAACTATTACTGAAAAGCCAATGTTTAAAGATCTCACTATTAGTGGGCGTTGTGTTATCGCAGTGAATGGCTACTACGAGTGGCTTACGACGCATCATGCACAGCAAAAGATTCCTTATTTCATTTCTGCAAAAGATATGAAACTCATCAATATGTGTGCACTTTGGCATACGCGGGTGATTGGCGCGACCGCGGTCAAAGAAGTTGCCATCATTACCGTTGCTGCCAATGAGAGTCTGTCTGCAGTTCATCACCGCATGCCAGCCATTTTGGATAACGCAAAAATAGGTGATTGGTTATCGGGTTCGGCCGACCACTCGGTTCAGTTGTTGAAATCGTGGTCGGGTGACCCATTGCAATTGCGGGAAGTGTCAACCAGGGTCAATGCGGTGCGCAATAACTCCGCTGAGAACATCGTCCCGGTAGCAACCCAGGTGTTGCCTACGTTGTTCGACTAAAACTGCCGAGAGATCTGTTCGGCGAATTTTGCTAGTTCATCATGATCGACCGATGCTGCAGCATTGCTGAAGGAAACGTCGTGCATAGATGTGGCGGGAATGAGGTGAATGTGGCAATGAGGAACTTCGAAACCAGCAATGATGAGAGCAACTCGTTCGCAGGGAAATATTTGTTTCTGTACTTCGGCAATGCGATGAGCGGTGGTGAATAGCTTTTGGCGTGTTAACTCATCGACATTGGTCCACTCGTCTACTTCTTTAGTGGGTATTACTAAAACATGCCCTTTTGCGATGGGGTTGATCGTCATGATGGCGAAAACGTTTTCGTCTTCATACACGAAATGTCCTGGAATTTTCCTTTGGAGAATGAGACTAAATACTGAACTCATCCTGAGTAGCCGCCGGTAACGCTGAAAACCTCGCCCGTGCAATACGAAGCCTTGGGCGATGCGATGAAAGAAACCATCTCGGCTATTTCGTCGTCGGTGCCCAATCGCCCCACGCCAATTTGCGAGACGATGGCAACCTTCATGAGATCGTTCATGGGGGCCAACAAGGGCGTGTCGATGTATCCGGGGCACACTGCATTGACTCGTACGCCTAAAGGTGCGAGTTCCTGCGATTGAGATTTAGTTAACGCAATGATGGCTGCTTTGGCTGTGGAGTAGTGAGGAGCCATGGCGGTTGGGCGAAGGCCAAGGACGGATGAAATATTGATGATGCTTCCCGAGCGTTGCGGCGTCATGAAACGTGCAGCAGCACGACAGCCATAAAAGGTGCCATAGAGATGAACCTTCAACATGTGGTCCCATTCTTCGTCTGTCATGTCTGTCATGACATTGAGGGGAGTGGTTGCGGACACGTTGTTCTCTAAGCGCAACATTTGGTTAGCGACGGCTGTGGCAAAACGCTCTTCATTGGGAATAGGAGCAATTCCTGCATTGTTGATGAACACATCTATTTTTCCGAAGTGTGAAACTGCGTGTTGTGCTAGTGCGTCGACATCACCTGATTTGGTGACGTCACATTTCAAACTGGTGCCACCTAGTGATTCAGACAATTTCTTGCTGGCTTCTTCGGCGATGTCTCCGATGACGATGTGCGCCCCGCGACTCGCAAACAATCTGGCAAAACACGCCCCGAGGCCCGATGCTCCACCAGTAACTACTACAACTTGCCCTACGTGTTCGCCACTGGCGTTTTTTTCGCTTGCCGTCATCTTGCAACAATAGCGGTCTAGTGTCGGGGGTATGTCAGAGCTCTTCAACCGGAAAAGTGTGTTGACCGTTCCTAATTTCATCTCGCTGGTGCGCTTGTTGTGTCTCCCCATCTTTCTTTGGGCGCTCTTTGGCCGCGATTCTCAGTTGGCTGCAGCGCTCATTCTTGGGGCACTGGGAGCGACCGATTGGATAGATGGCTATATCGCTCGGCGTTTCCACCAGGTGTCTCCACTCGGTGCCATCTTGGACCCAACAGTCGACCGGCTGCTGTTCATTGTGGGTCTCGTGGCGCTCGGTATAGATGGTGCTGTGCCTTGGGTCGTAGCCGGGCTGATTTTGTTCCGCGAGGCCGGAATTGGTCTTTTGATGGTGGTGGCTACTGCGTTCGGTATGGAACGCTTTTCTGTGACCTATCTCGGAAAATGGGCGACATTCATATTGATGTTTGCCGTTCCGGCTCTCACCCTTGCGCACAGTGGCATTGTTGTAGAAGACCTATTTCTCGTCGTCGGATGGTTGCTCGTTGTCCCCGGACTCTTTTTGAGCTATCTCACTGCCTGGCGGTATCTGCCAGCGATCGTCGAGCATCTCCGCGCCGGTAGAGCACGGAGAAGTACCATATGACCATGAACATTCCTGAAGACCTCCGCTACAGCGCCGACCATGAATGGGCCAAGTTGAGCGGGAATTGCATTCGCATTGGCATCACCGACTATGCGCAAGATGCGCTAGGCGATGTTGTTTTTGTTCAGATCCCAAAAGTTGGGGCTGTTGTTGCTTTGGGGCAAAGTTTTTCTGAAGTCGAGAGCACAAAGTCAGTTTCTGACATTTATGCACCTCTGTCGGGGAAAGTGTCACAGGTCAACGATGCCCTTGTTCAGAATCCGGAATTATTGAACTCAGATCCTTATGGTGATGGATGGATCTGTGAAATTGAACTCTCAGACCCTGCTCAATTTGAACAATTGTTAACAAGCTCTGCCTATCAAAACCTCATCGGCGGTTAGTAATGGCATATGTGTACTGCAACCGGTGTTCACACCGCAATCCGCCCAAGGCGGCATTTTGCTCAGTGTGTGGTGCAGTGCTCGACAGCACTTCCGATCGAACAATCACCTTGACACGTGTAGACGCACTCCAAGAATCTTCATCACATAGTGACGACATTGTTTTCCATACAGCAGAGGTCCCTGTTGGTGGGGCAGTGCTGGTGTCGCGAACCGGAGAACAATATGGCGACCGGTTTGCCCTCGTTGCGGGTTCAACCAATATCGGGCGCCATCCGCAGTCCGACATTCCACTCGACGACATTACGGTGTCGCGCCGCCATGCCCAGGTCATCTTCCACGAAGGTAAGTACAAGGTGCGCGACGTGGGTTCGTTGAATGGAACATACGTCAATCAACAACGCGTAGACGAAGTTGTTCTTGCGCACGGCGACGAATTACAAATTGGTAAATTCCGTCTCGTATTTTTTGATAGAACTGTGGACAATGCCTGAGCGAAACTACAAAAGTATTGGTGAAGTGCTTGGGCTGCTTCTTGAAGAATTTCCCAATGTCACTATTTCTAAAATTCGATTTCTCGAAAGCCAAGGTCTCATTGAGCCTGAGAGAACCGCATCTGGCTATCGGAAGTTCTCCGACTCCGAAGTAGAACGCTTGAAATATATTTTACGTGAGCAAGAAACCAATTATCTTCCATTGCGAGTTATTCGTGATCGACTCGATGAGTCGGGTGCGGTTCCACGTGATCCCACTAACCCGGTGAGCCAACTTCCTCGTTCTCTTCGCGAATCAAGCGTGACCGATGTAAGTCAAGAAGTTCCTCGAGTTCGCGTTTTGTCGGCCGTTGACAATGGAAACAATTCTTCCGCACCCCTGAGCGATATCGACGAGACGGGCGATTTCGTCATTGTTGATCCTGAGGTTGTTGCACAAAGCGAAAGAGCACATCCCACGTCTCGCCGTCCAGCTTTGCGAGTTGCTGAGTCACCAGCTGCTGTGTCGAACCGCGACGCAATTGGCCCTATTTCGCGAGAATCGCTTATGGAATACTCCGGTTTACTTGCGAGCGATATTGACGCATTAGAGCAATTCGGACTTTTGGTGTCGAAGCCAGTTGGTGGAGAGAGTTTCTACGAAGGTACTGCTCGTGAAGTTTCTACAATCGCTAAAGCTTTCCTTGACCTGGGCATCGAAATTAGACATTTGAAGTCGTGGCGCCTTGCCGCTGAAAAGGAAGCAACGCTCTTTGAGCAACGGCTCATGCCACTTTTGCGCCAAAGGAACCCGGCCGCCCGCGAGCAATCGCTGGAGATTCTTGACGCTCTCGTGATGAATGCGGGAAATTTGCGCCAAGTATTGGTGCGCCAAGCGATTCAGCAATTTATAGATCCGCGTTAGGCAGACTCGACGAGGCTCGGGTAATCTTTTCTCATGCAAGAGCTGGATGTTGTAGGTGTGCGCATCGAAATGCCAACAAATGCACCAGTACTTGTTTTGCGTGAGCAAATTGAGCCACATCGCGTCATGACTTTGTACATCGGCGGCCCTGAAGCTTCTGCAATTCATTCTGCTTTAGAAGGAATTGAGCCCCCGCGTCCGCTGACCCATGATCTGTGCATTGCCATTATCGAGAATTTTGGGAGCGACATTGAAAAGGTCGTCATCACCGAAGTCAAAAACGAAACGTATTATGCCGAAATCCACTTCGTGTCGCGTAGGGAAGTGGAGCCAGTATCGGCGAGGCCTTCCGACGCGGTAGCGCTGGCTTTGCGGGTGAATTGCCCTATTTACGTCTCTGACGACTTGTTGGAGTTAGTAGGGAAGATCGTTGGGCAAGACGTGGCTGTAGAACAGGACAACGAAAACGAGATCATTGATGAATTCAAGGATTTCATTGAAAATGTAAGCCCCGAGGACTTCTTCGACTGACTGTTGTTGCATGCAGCAAGAGATCGTAGGCTAAGGGTCTATGGCAGGCTTCAGCGGTACTAAAGCAGCTCACATTGTGGGCATTTCATACCGCCAACTCGACTACTGGGCACGCACGAACTTGGTCATTCCTTCACTCACTGCAGCAACGGGTAGTGGTACGCGACGTGAATATTCCTACGGCGATCTGCTTGAACTCAAAGTCATCAAAAATCTCTTAGATGCAGGAATCAAGTTGGAGTCCGTGCGCGAAGTCTTTCGATACATGCGCAACAATTTGAATACCGACGTCGCTTCAGCTCATGTCGTCATCAGCGGCTCATCGGTCGTGTTCTGTGATGGCGAGAATCTCATCGACGTACTGCGTAACGGACAAGGCGTGCTCAATGTTCTCCCATTGTCGGGTGTCAAAGACTCCATCGACGCAGAGATTAAATCAATGGGTTGGCAAGTCATCGATGACGTTGCGAGTCCTGTTGCTGCTCGTGTAGTTGGACTCTAGAAGTCTGTTTTTTCGTGCGTACCACTGCACTGAACGCAGCGCATCGTGCTCTTGGAGCAAAACTGGTTGAATTCGGCGGGTGGGAGATGCCCATTTCGTATCCAACCGGAACCATCGCAGAGCATCTTGCATGTCGTCAGTCTGCAGTGGTATTCGATGTATCTCATTTAGGCACTGTTCGTGTTGAAGGTCCTTTGGCTTTTGAATTACTGCAAAAAGTGTTGTCAAATGATTTAAGAAAGATCGCCCCGGGTAAAACTCAATACACGCATCTACTCGACCCAGTGACCGCCGATGTGCTCGACGACATCATTGTCTGGTGGGTCGCCGAAGACATTTTCGATGTAATGCCAAATGCTTCCAATACAGATCGCGTTGTGCAGTACCTAGGCGGGGTCGACACCACCCAGAGTCGTTGTGTCATTGCGCTTCAAGGGCCTCAGGCGCGTCACATGATGAGCACTATTTCTGTTGAAGCGAGTGAAGTATCGCGCAACCATGTGCAGGCCATCAATGTGATGGGCAGCGCTTGTGTTGTTGCTGGCACTGGTTACACCGGAGAAGATGGTCTTGAACTTGCAGTTCCTCTTTCAGGTGCCGCAGAACTTTGGCAACGACTCATCAATAATGGAGTACTTCCCGCGGGCCTAGGAGCACGCGACACGCTTCGCCTGGAAGCTGGGCTCCCGTTGCATGGTCATGAACTTGGCGGAGGGATCACGTCATTACAGGCCAATTTGGGTTGGGTGCTTGGTCTCAATAAAGATCAATTTCAGGGCAAAGAAGCGGTGTTACGCGAAAAGGCATCTGGTGTGACGAAGAAACTCGTAGGTTTATCTACTGAAGGTCGCCGCCCGCCACGCGAGGGCAGTTCCATTTTAAGAAATGGAAGTGTTATTGGGTCGGTCACCAGCGGTAACTTCTCTCCGGTGCTTGAACATGGCATAGCGCTTGGTTTTGTTGATCCCAATACCGAGTTGGGCGACGAAGTATCTATTGATGTCCGTGGAACTGAACTCCCTGGACGCGTAGTGCCATACCCGTTCTATAAAAAATCTGTTTAGCTATTCGGACGAAACTGTTGTGCGGTTTGCGCAAGAATAGGAAGAACTGTTCGCAGTGGTTCCTCAATCTCGTCGAGCAAAGAATTAATACGTACAGCCGCGCTATTGATGTTTTGTAAGGTCTCGGCAGCACCTTCCATAGTGGACACCAATACATGAAGTAATTGCTGTGCGGAAGTAAGTAGCGCCGTCAGATCATCGTTTTCCATTCATCGGCCTTTCATTAAGACGACTGATAGTGCGCTTCAGCGTATTGCTCGAGTGGCGCACAACTACAGACCAAGTGACGGTCTCCCGCTGCAGCGTCGATTCGAGAAACTGGAGGGTAGTAACTGCGGGCAAGACCAGTGACGCTGGGATACAGGGCAGTGCTTCGACTGTATTTGCGTGTCCATTCGCCAGCGACATCAACAACGGTATGAGGTGCAAATCGCAATGGCGACTCGTCGATGCCAATGAGCCCGTTCTCGATATCTGTGATTTCTTGTCGGATGAGCAACATCGCGTCGCAGAACCGATCGATTTCGTTAAGTGACTCGCTCTCTGTTGGTTCTACCATGAGTGTTCCGGCAACTGGAAAGCTGATGGTGGGAGCATGAAAACCCAAGTCCATGAGGCGTTTGGCTACGTCGTCAACCGTTACCCCGGTGAGCTTCGTGATTGGTCTGAGATCGAGGATGCACTCGTGAGCAACCCGCATATTTTTTCCTGTGTATAGGACAGGAAACGAATTGCCCAACTTCTTTGCGATGTAGTTGGCGTGCAAAATGGCTCGTTGTGTTGCGTAAAGCAATTGGTGTGGCCCCATGGTGCTGATGTACATCCAGGGGATGGGCAATATTCCTGCCGACCCGTAGGGCGCTCCGGAAACCGGCCCGACAGGAGTTTCTTCACGCTGTTTCGGTGAGTTGTACTGGTGCACTGCTGGCAGGAACTTTGCGAGATGTGATTTAACGGCAACTGGTCCGACTCCTGGTCCGCCTCCGCCATGCGGGATACAAAAGGTTTTATGCAAATTGAGGTGGCTCACATCGGCCCCGAACTTTCCGGGTTGGGCAAGCCCGACAAGCGCATTGAGGTTTGCGCCATCGACGTAGACCTGTCCACCGTGATGATGAACAAGATCACAGATATCGGTGACTGTTGTTTCAAAAACGCCGTGCGTAGATGGGTAAGTAATCATGAGCGCTGCAAGTTGATCTGAATGTTGAACACAGAGTTCCTGCAGATGTTCCAAATCTACATTGCCTTCGTCATCGCATTTCACAACGTGAACCTTCATGCCTGCCATTACTGCGCTTGCAGCGTTGGTTCCGTGAGCACTCGATGGAATGAGACAGACATTGCGGTGCGTATCGTTTCGGGATTGGTGGTAGGCGCGAATTGCCAATAGACCAGCGAATTCTCCTTGGCTACCAGCATTGGGTTGCAAACTGATTGCGTCGTAACCGGTAATACTGCAGAGCCATTTTTCAAGTTGATCAATCAGTTCGCGTGAACCCAACTGGGTGTTGGTGGGGGCAAAGGGGTGAATATTGGCAAATTCTGGCCACGTGATGGGTTCCATCTGCGAAGTGGCGTTCAGTTTCATGGTGCATGACCCAAGTGGAATCATGGTGCGGTCGAGTGCAAGGTCTTTATCGGCCAGGTGGCGAAGATAGCGCAGCATTTCATGCTCGGTGCGGTAGTCGGTAAATGCGCGATGATTGAGAAACGTATCTTGGCGAATTTGAGAGAAACACGACTCCACTTCGGTTGTCCACAAATTTTGTATTTCGCCTGCGCACCCAAAAAAACCAGCAAGGGTATTGAGGTCGTCAATGGTCATCGTCTCATCAATAGAAACCCCTACCGCGGTTGGAGTTGTGTGGCGCAAATACCATTCGTCTTTTGCGACAGTAGAAACAAGCGCAGCGGCATCGCCACTACGGGGGATAACGCTCAACGTGTCGAACCAAGTGTCGTTTGTAACTGTGTGTCCGGCACTGATGAGCGCAGCTCGTAACACCGAGGTATATGAGTGCACTCGTAATGCAATGCTTTGCAAACCCTCGCGACCATGCCACGAGCCATAAAAGCCCGCAATATTTGCGAGGAGCACCTGGGCAGTGCAGATATTTGAAGTTGCCTTCTCGCGCCGAATATGTTGCTCGCGGGTTTGCAAGGCAAGCCGTAGTGCGGGTCGCCCTTCTGTGTCGGTGCTGACGCCAACGAGCCGACCAGGCAGTGAGCGGGAGTATTCGGTCTTCGTGGCAATAAAAGCTGCGTGTGGGCCGCCCATTCCCAGTGGTACTCCAAAGCGCTGAGAGGTGCCGATTGCGATATCAACATTGAGGTGTCCGACGGGTGTTGCAATACAGGAATACAGAAGGTCAACAGCTGCGATGCTGATTGCATTGTGTACAGCCATATTTGCTGCAAACTTCTTAATGTCTACATCGCGAAGTACATGACCACTGACTCCAGGAACTGAAATCAGACCGCCAAAGAACTTTTGAGATTGCGATACCTCGAGATCTCCTACTTCAAGAATGATGCCAATGGGTTCAGCTCGTGTTTGCAAAACCGCCAATGTTTGTGGCAGTACATCTTCATGAACGAAGAAAGTATTTGAATCGGAAGAGGAAATGCGGTGCGCCATAGCCATGGCCTCGGCAGCGGCAGTTGACTCATCGAGAAGTGAAGCATTGGCAATGTCGTACCCACATATTTCAGAAATCATGGTTTGGTAGTTCAGCAGTGCTTCTAGGCGACCTTGAGATATCTCGGGTTGGTATGGGGTGTATGCCGTGTACCAAGCAGGGTTCTCTAAAACATTGCGCTTGATCACTGGTGGGGTAATGGTTCCGAAATAACCCATGCCAATGGCACTTCGTCCCACCACATTTTTGTTCGCTAGCTCGAGTAGGGCCGTGGTGGCGTCACGTTCAGAGAGAGCATCTGGCAACTCGAGAGGGGAATGCAACGCAATATTGCTAGGAACAATCTCAGCACACAACGCGCTCAAAGTGTTGCTGCCCACAGCGTTGAGCATCGTTTGGAGGTCTTTGTCGCTGTGTGAAATATGACGATGAGCAAAGACGTCTTGCGAAAAATGCGATGGTGACAACTTCATGTGAGGCTCCAGTTTCAACAGCGTGCTGTTCTTTAAGGGTCGTTAAAAACGGTGAACAGCCCCCGCTGTCTGGGAACCTGAGAGCTTCGCGAAGAGATCGCTTTCCCCGTCGGTGATGTGCGAACACATTCTTTCCAGCGTGTGAGTTTCTCGCCGGTCCTTTGGCCTGAGAGGTTCCGGGGCGGTTGCTCCTTCGGCGACTCTGATCTGACTTGTCTTGACATCAGATCGGGGTTCTCTCCCAGCGAGAGTGTGATTAAGTTGTGAGGTAAATCTAGTTGATGCGCTCAGATTTCTCGTGCTCATAAGCGGCAATAGCGTTCAATTGAGCCCCAAGAGTTGCGTCAACCCAACGTGAACCAGCGTGAACAATTTTGTCGTAGCTTTGTTGTGGGGCGCGTAATTGATCTTGGAAATGCGGCATCACGCTTTCAGCGAAGAGTTCGTAGCTGCGCTTGGTAGCGCCCCAATCGGCGAGGTCGGCACCGAGGAAGAGATAGGTCCCGAATCCGCCGGTCTTTTCCTCTAAGCGAGCAAGTTGAGCTATGGCCATTTCAGGCGTTCCAATCACCATTCGCCCAGATTCGTTAGCGAAATCTACAAAGTCATCGAAGTCACTCGGGGGAGGAGGGTCATTGGGGTCGCCCATCGGAATGATGTGAGAGAGATACTCGAAGACCCATTGCAGGCCATAGCGGCAGTTTTCCCGCGCTTGCTTTTCGGTTTCTGCAATATGCATAGGACCCATGAGGCGCCACTGGTCGCGCGTCACACTGTGCCCATGACGCGAGGCTTCATCTTGCCACACCGAATAGTTGTAATCGAGTACTTGGAATGCTGCTGGTTCAGTGGCCGCAATTGACAACAGGCCAGTGCCGTATCTTCCAGCAAGCTTTGAACCAGAGGGTGAAAGCGACGACGCAACTGCAACGGGGAATTTTGAGTACGGCTTCATTTGCAGTACGGCCTCTTCGCACGTGAACCAGTCGGTGTGTTTGGTGACCGTTTCTCCGGCAAACAAACGCATCATCACATCGAATGCTTCTTCCATTCGAGGGCGCTGACGATCGGCAGGTATGCCGAGCATCGCTGCGTCACTCGTGAGTTGACCAGGGCCTGCTCCAAACATCATTCGCCCACGGGTGAGGTGATCAAGCATCACAATGCGATCGGCAAGGATAAATGGGTGATGGTAGGGAAGCGAATTCACTCCTGTGCCCAACTTGATGTGCTGTGTTCTCTGGCTTGCTGCGGCAATGAACACTTCTGGTGAAGCAATGAGTTCAGATCCTGCCGAGTGGTGCTCGCCAATCCAAGCTTCGTCGTAGCCCAGAGCATCGAGCCATTGCACAAGTTCAAGATCTCTGTGGAGTAACAGAGTGGGGTTGATGCCCGTTCGGTGCATTGGTGGAAGAAATATTCCAAACTTCATTGGTTCCTCATTTCAGTTTGTCTACTTGTTTAAACAGATCCGTAGGGAAGGGGAGTGTTGCCCTTTTCATCGTTTGACGGAATCTTTAGGGAATGTGCCACCGCAACTTTCAAGTCGGAAACAAATTCATCGACTCTATTTTCATGAACCACATTGACCGTGAGATGCATGGAATCTGGAGGCGTTTGTTCATCGACATACCATCCGTTTGCTCTGAGTGCGCGTGCAACAGCAAATATAGATAGCGATTGTGGATCTTTTGCGCCAATGCAGAGCAGTGTTGTGTCGGGCTCTGCACGCAAAACGAGTTCCGGAATCGCGTCGATGTGGCGTGCAATTTGAAGCGCAACTTTTCGTGCCGTGAGAGCAAGGTTGCGATAACCATCAACTCCAAAATATTTCACCATGGCCCACGACGATGCAATGGGGCCGCCACTTTTGGTTCCCAAGATTCCCGATGACCCGTACATACCTCCGAGCCAGTTGTCGGTGAAGAAAGTTTGATGTTGTCGTAATTCTTTGTTGGCATAAACAATGACGCCCGCGCCCTTCGCGGTGTAACCGTATTTGTGCAGATCTACCGACATTGATGTCACTCCTGGAACTGAAAAATTCCACGGCAAATGGGGTGGAGCGAGAAAGGGGAGCAGCATTCCGCCCATACACGCATCGATGTGAAACGAAATATTTCGCCGCAGCGCTTCGTTACCTATGAGCTCCATAGGGTCAACAACGCCTTGCGGATATTGTGGGGCAGAGCACACCACAAGAATGGTGTTGTCATCGCACGCCGCAATCATGGCTTGTTCATCGGCCCGCCAATCTGAACGTACGGGAACGCGACGACTTTCGATGTTGAAGTAAGTGCAGCCTTTTTCGAGTGCAGCATGAGCTGAGGAGGGCAAAACAACGTTGAAGCGTTCATTGAGAGGGCGCTCGGATCCTCTGAGCGCTATGGCACGTTGGAGGGCGCTATACACCACGAGGATGAGACTTTCCGTGCCTCCGGAGGTCATAAAGCCGGCTCCTGATGGCGGAGCTTCAAGGAGCTGCATCACGAACTCGAGAACCTCTTGTTGCATATTTTTGAGGCTGGGGAATGCGGCAACATTGAGAGCATTCTCGTGCGAGAACATGCGGTAAGCAGTTTCAGAAAGGTGCCGAGCATCATCAGAGGCGCAATAGGTCAAGCTAAATGCTTTGCCGTCGCGCCAGCGAATGTCGTTGGCACGTAACAGATCTAAATCATTCAATATCTTGAGTGCAGCCGGGCTCAGCGGATCCTCAGGCGAGTTACTCATGTCCGCAGGTTAGTAGGGCGCAGAAGCCGTCTTGATTGCCTTGACACTTATTTTACATAACGCTTATTATGGGCGTAGGCGTAAGGAA
>CAFBQU010000006.1_pt1 | contig 50064 bp, 53 predicted proteins | sample 7270051 | NCBI WGS metagenome assembly CAFBQU01 (sample SAMEA6814184, study PRJEB35770) | uncultured Acidimicrobiaceae bacterium | biome: Freshwater; feature: Freshwater reservoir; material: water | place: Czech Republic | collected 2016-11-09 | depth 30m m
ACTCTTTGGCAAATTAAGCGACATCTATGGTCGCAAACGCTTATTCCAAATTGCCATCATCACTTTTCTTGTTGGCTCAGTTGGTTGCGGAGTTGCACAGTCGATGTTGTCGCTCATTATTTCTCGCGGAGTTCAAGGAATTGGTGGCGGCGGACTCATGGCCATCGCATTCGTCATCATTGGCGATGTCGTGCCACCGCGCGAACGTGGACGCTATGTAGGTCTCATCACGAGTGTCTTTGCAGTTGGCAGCGTGGTCGGCCCGCTCATGGGCGGCTTCTTCGTCGAACAACTCAGCTGGCGCTGGATCTTCTTCATCAATATCCCAATTGGGCTTGTCGCGCTCATCATCACTTCACGTGCATTGCGCATGCCAGTGTTACGCCTCGACCGCAAGGTTGACTACTTAGGGGCAGCACTGCTGACTGGTTCAGTTACTTGCCTCATCCTCTTTTTGTCGTGGTCGTCAAAAGAATACGGATGGGGTTCTGCTATTTCGGTCGTTCTGGCAATCGCCGCGGCATTGCAAGCAGTCGGTTTTGTGCAATGGGAAAAGCGTGCTTCCGAGCCCATCATGCCGCTGCATCTTTTCCGCATCGATGTACTACGCGTCACCATTCCCCTCGTCACTTTTGCCGGCGTCATCATCTATGGCGCAAATGCATTTATTCCGCTGTACTTGCAGGCAATCACCGGTTTCTCTCCCACGAATTCTGGTTTATTGCTTGTACCCATCATGGTTGGCGTCACGCTCATGAGCGTTTCCACCGGACGCCGCATGGCCGTTACTGGCAAGTACAAACATTGGCCAATTTTTGGCGCAGCATCACTCAGCATTGGCATGGTTCTTTTATCTCAGATGTCGCGCAGCGGTCTAGGTCTTACATCAGCGCTCATTGGCATGTTCTGCGTTGGTGTTGGTATTGGCAGCATCATGCCAACAGCAACATTGGCCACTCAAAATGCTGTGGAGTGGAGCGACCTCGGCGTGGCAAGTTCTGTCATTACATTCTTCCGCACACTGGGTGGCGTTGTTGGTTTAGCTGCATTCGGTTCGTTACTGAATTCACATGTAGCTGGCAAAATTGATGAGAAGTATCTTCAAGCTCCACGACAAATCAAGAACTTAGAAGAACCACTTCGTAGTGATGTACTTCGCGTTCTTGGAGACGGAATCACCAGCTTGTATGCCGTGGCCATACCCATTGCCATCGTGGTGCTCATTATTGCTATTCGATTGCCAGAACGCCCGCTACGCAAAACCTCAGGCATGCAAGAAAGTAACGCTGCCGAATAATTATTCGCCGGCAGCCTTTGGCTCTTTCGGCAAACCAAGTACTCGTTCTCCCACAATGTTGCGCTGAATTTGGCTGGTGCCACCCCAAATAGTTTCCGAACGCGAAAAGAAGAACGACGACATCATGGGGCTCACTGGGTAACCCGCACGACGCTTATCGCGCGAAGTTCCTGGCCATGAACCAATGTCGGAACCTGCATCGACCAACATTGCTTCTGCTCCAAAAATGTCGAGTGCAAGCTCCAGCGCTGTTTTATGCATTTCAGACCAAAACATTTTGTTCGATGCACCAAGTGCAGCAACGCTGAGATCTTTTGTTTTATTCACCGTGGCGGTGAGTGAACGCAAACCGTTAATGCGGAGAATTTGAATTTTGGTGTAATAGGTCATGAGGCGCTGACGAATCATTGGGTCATCGATGATGCCGCGACGCTTCGCTGTAGCCACCATCAACTTGTATTCCTCTTCGAAACGGCGATATCCGGTTGTTGCACTCATGCCGCGCTCGAAGGCAAGTGTGCTGTTGGCAACTTGCCAACCGTTATTGACACCACCAACAACATTGTCTTTCGGACAACGAGCATCGGTAAAGAACACTTCACAGAACTCTGCGGTGCCGTCGGGCTGAACAATGCCGCGTACTTCAACACCCGGTTGCTTCATGGGCACCAACAAATAGGAAATGCCTTTGTGCTTTGGCGAATTGGGGTCGGTACGGGTGAGCAAGAAGCAATAGTCGGCGTGGTGGCCTTGTGTGGTCCAAACTTTTTGACCATTGATGACCCATTCATCGCCGTCAAGAACTGCTGTGGTTTTCAAACTTGCCAGGTCGCTTCCGCTGTTTGGCTCACTGAAGCCTTGACACCAGCGTGACTGACCACGCAGAATTTTGGGCAAGAAATCTTTCTTCTGCTCTTCTGTTCCCCACTGCAAAATGGTGGGGCCAACAAGAGTGTCACCAAAGAAGTCGGCGCGCATTGGAGCCTTTGCGTTGGCGAACTCTTCAGCAAGCACAACACCTTCCATCACGCTCAAACCGCGGCCACCATATTCCACTGGCCACGTAGCGCAGATCCATCCACCGCCATACAACTTTGCGGGCCACGACTCATTGAAGGCTTTGCGCTCGTCGGCGCTCATTTCAAAGCCTGCGTCGAACCACCCCGCGGGGAGGTTCTCTTTCAACCAGGTGCGGATTTCTCCACGAAACTTTTCGGCAGCGGCGGGGTAGGTCAATTCCATCCCCCCATCATTACCCACGGGTAGCGGTTTTGCGAAGTGCATCGGAATTTACGCAGTTGTCACAATTGGCACACATTGCCGAGACACACCTTTTGTACCTTTTCACCATGAGTTCAACCGCCCCAGCGCCTTCTCCATCTCTGAGCGCACTATCCGAGGCCGATCTTGCTGTTTTGCGGGTGCTTGTTGAGCGGTCGGGAAAGATCACCAGTCGTGACGACCTCAACAAACTTGCCGGCCTCAGTGGTTCACAACGGCGCTGCGAAGCGGTCCTTGTCAATTTGCGCAAAGTATTTGGCGAGGGGGCCATTGTCACCATTCGCCGTCGGGGCTGGATGCTCGACAATTCAGTGGCGGCAGTAGCAATCGCTCTGATTAACTCTCTGTAGCCATGTTTGCTTCCAGCGCTTCTTCATCGCTCGACATTGGCCGTCTTCTCTTTGAACTCGCCATCATCTTGTGCGGAGCAAAGGTCATTGCTGAAATCGCAGAGCGCTGTGGCGTACCCGCGGTACTCGGTGAAATTCTTGCTGGAGTTGTCATAGGGCCATCAGCGCTTGGTTGGGTAAGTCGCTCCGACACGTTGTTTGTTCTTGCCGAGCTCGGAGCAATTTTGTTGTTGCTTCAAGTGGGCATGGAAATGGACCTCAAAGAGTTACGCACCGTTGGACGTGCTGCGATGACTGTTGCGGTGATCGGTGTAATTCTGCCGATGAGTTTTGGCATGTTGGGCGGCATTGCCATGGGCGAGGAAGCACGCACTGCACTTTTTGTTGGTGCCACGCTCACCGCCACAAGTGTTGGTATCACCGCACGTGTATTTGGCGACCTCCGAGCGTTATCAACTAAAGAAGCACGCATTGTTCTTGGAGCAGCAGTAGCCGACGACGTACTTGGTCTCATTATTCTCACTGTCGTTTCACGAGTAGTGGAAAAAGGGTCTATTGGTATTGGAACCATCGCATCTACAACCGGTTTAGCAATCGCATTTCTTGCCATCAGCGGTTTCGTGGGCTTCACCGCTCTTCCCAAAATCATGGGAACAGTACTGAAACGAGCAAGTTCTCCAGCTGCCGCATCGGTCATTGCACTTGGAGTCACTTTGGGTTTTGCTAGTGCTGCAGAAGCTGCTCACTTGGCCCCCATTATTGGGGCCTTTGTTGCGGGCACTGCACTGGGGCGTTCACCAGGGCACGAGCGTGTAGCACGCGATATGTCGGCACTTGCTTCTGTGTTTGTGCCCATCTTCTTTTTGCAAATTGGCATCGACACCGACATTGCGGCACTTGTTCGACCAAAAGCTCTCGGCATTGCTGCAGTTCTCATTGTCATTGCGGTCGTCACAAAAGTTGCAGCCGGTTACGCAGCACGTTCCACCGGAGCAGACACGTTGCTCGTAGGCCTAGGAATGATTCCTCGCGGAGAAGTGGGCCTCATCTTTGCCACCATTGGTCTCAATGTCGGCGTGTTTAATGATGACATTCATGCCGCACTAGTTCTTGTTGTACTCGTTACAACAGTCATCACTCCTGCTCTTCTTCGCTGGCGCTTGAATCAGGGTGAAGCATCTGAGATTGATCTTGATATTTCTGCAGAAAGCGAACCTGCTGATGGTTGGCTTGCAGTTCGCGACGGCTCAATTGCCCTTGCGGCCACTCCACCCACTGCGGCAAGTGCTGTTCTCTTATTACAAGCGGCCGCGCTAGCCACCGACAACAAGCCAAGCGAAGAACTCATGGAGTGGGTTGCTGAACGCCGCACGCGCGACCTGCAGTGGAATCGTGATGCCACTACGCAGCTCCTGCATTTGCTTCGCGTCGGTTCACCACGCTCGTGGAGGCTCATTGAAATTTCTGGGCTCTTTGAACGAGCGCTGCCGGAACTTGCAGAAGCTATTCGCCATCGCACCAGCGATGCTTCTGAACTCGACCCAACACACTCGTTACGGTTCCCCACCGTTGAAGCACTGCGCGAGGCAACTTCGGTGGCGAGTTCACAAAGCGACTCACTGCTTCTTGCGGCATTTTTGGCAGATATCAATGACGGGGAAATGCCTATCAATCTCATCTTGCAAAAACTCGACCTCGATATTTTGTTCGCCAAAGAAGTGGAAGACCTTCTCAACGGGGCAACTCTCTTGCGTGCAGGCGTAGAGCGTGAACCGCACCGCGCCGATGAACGCCTCATTCGCGACATTGCACATGGTTTGAAACGCCCAGGCATTGTGGAGCGCAGTCGGTTACTTGCCGACGCATTAGGCGGTCTTGAACCATGGCAACACGCCGCAATGATCGACATCACTACAGGCGTGCAAGGCGTACTCGCGCATCCTGAACTACTGAGTGGCGAGAACGATTCACTCGCCGACCTGCGACGCCGACAAACAAGCGAGCTCACCAACGACGAAGCCCTGCTCGACCGCATTGTTCATGCTCCGACCACCTACGTATTGGCTCATGACCCAGCAGAATTGCTCGAACACGCTCGCCTCATTGAACCTGCACCACATGGGCGAAAAGTACGCGTCACCGTTCAACCCACACGCACTCCTGGCCAATACATCTTGAATGCGGCGTGTCGTAACCGACGCGGTTTGCTTTCACGGCTCTCTGGCGTTCTTGCCGACGAAGGAATTTCGGTTGTGTCTGCAAGCTTGGCAACATGGCCCGACAACTCGGTGCTCGACACATTTGTTGTTGAAGCTCCGCACCCACCCGACCCGGTTCATGTTTCACGATTGTTCTCACAGTCAATGAAGGGGCGCCTGCGCCCACGGAAACTCGCCTTAGCTGCACCTCAAGTGGCGCTCGATAACTCCATTCATCCATGGCACTCGGTGCTACGCATCAGTGGCCCCGACCAACTTGGTCTCTTGTCGGCAATTAGCTATGCCCTCAGCAATGCTGGCGTTCAGGTTCACCATGCAGTGGTGCAAACCAAAGACGGCTTCGTCGATGACGAATTTGAAATTTCCGACCGTGTGGGTCACAAAATTGGCGACGATCGGGCCGATGTCGTGCGAAAAGTGTTAAATCGCCTGAAGTAACACACCGTTAACACAACAACAATTACGCCATATTCCCGAAACATTGGGGCGACAGTTGTGAAATCTGCACCCCGTATGTTCTTCTCAAGAAGTGACCCACTCATGAGAAAGGAACGCAGTGAAACTCATCACCGCAATCGTGAAGCCATTCAAGCTTGACGACGTGAAAGACGCACTGAAGGCAATCGGCATCCAAGGGATGACCGTGTCTGAAGTACGCGGCTTTGGTCGCCAGGGAGGACACAGCGAAACATATCGCGGTGCCGAATACACCATCGAGTTCGTACCCAAGGTACGCCTGGAGCTCGTCATTGAAGACAACGACGTCGACAATGTTATTTCTGCAATACGTACTGCAGCTAACACTGGAAAAATTGGAGACGGAAAGGTATGGATCACAAGTGTTGAACGACTCATTCGCATTCGAACCGGAGAAGAGGGCCGCGATGCAATCTAAAACTTCATCAACATCTAGTCGCTGGTTGAAGCGCATCTTGGTAGGAACAACAGTTTCAACTGGTGCCCTTATTGTGGCTGGCGGTTTCACCGCAATGGCTGCCGATGAATTCGACGCTGAAAAAGCTGTCACCACTCTTGGCCAGCAAACCAGCTTGCTTTGGATCGTTATCGGTGCTGCATTGGTGATTTTTATGCAGGCAGGTTTTGCTCTTGTGGAAACCGGTTTCTGCCGTGCAAAACACGCTGCACACGTTGTGAGCACCAACTTCGCCATCTTCGGACTTGGCTTTATTGGCTTCTTCTTCATCGGCTTCCCACTCGCTTTTGGCGGCTTCTCTTACTCTGCATTCGGCATGGATGCGCCTGTAGGAAGTGCGCTGCTGGGCAGTGGCAACTGGGTCTTTTTGTGGAAGGGCGGCTGGGCAATGTCTGGCGGAGGAATCACGCCAGCAGTACTCGGCTTCTTCCTTTACATGGTGGCTTTCATGGACACCGTTGCAACCATCCCAACAGGCTCTATGGCTGAACGTTGGAAGTGGAACTCATTCGTTGTGTGGGGCCTCTTCTGCGGCGCTGTGTACTACCCACTCTTTGCAGCATGGACATGGGGCGGCGGCTTCCTTGCCAAAACATGGGACACCATGTCACTGGGTGCGGGTTATGTCGACTTCGCAGGTTCCGGTGTTGTTCACGCAGTAGGCGGCGTTGCTGCTCTGGCTGGTGCAATTGTTCTTGGCCCACGCATTGGAAAATTTGGTGCCGATGGAAAGCCTCGCGCAATTCCTGGTCACCACATCCCGATGGCGATGCTTGGAACATTCATCTTGCTCTTCGGTTGGTTCGGCTTTAACGCTGCATCAACATTTGCATCAACCGATGTTCAGTTCGCAACTGTTGCAGCCAACACTGCAATCGCTGGAGCTTTCGGTGGAATCATCGCAATGTTCTGGATCACCAAGCGCACTGGCAAACCAGATCCAGGCATGATGGTGAACGGCATGCTCGCCGGCCTTGTAGCAATTACTGCACCGTGTGCTTTCGTTGCTCCATGGGCCGCGGCTGTTATTGGTTCCATCGCAGCGGTCTTAGCAATTGAGTCGGTGTTCTTCGTAGAGCGCAAACTCAAGATTGACGATCCAGTAGGTGCCATTTCAGTACACGGTGTGTGCGGACTCTTCGGTGTACTTGCAGTAGGTATCTTCTCGAACGGCAGCTACGGCGCTGGTTGGAATGGTTCGCCTTCTGAAGGTATCGAAGGAATCATTAAGGGCGACTGGGGTCAGTTGGGCGCGCAAGCCCTATCAGCTGGCATCATCGTGACCGTCATCTTTGGAATTGCATTCGCATTCTTCAAGATTCAAAATGCACTCACTAAGGGTGGCATTCGCTCGAAGGAAGAAGACGAAATCATGGGTCTCGATCTCCCCGAAATGGGAGTTGCTGCGTACCCAGAGTTCAGCCTTCAGCGTTAACTCGTGAAACGCCCCTGAGCGACTCGTTTACCCTTTTCGAGTCATTCAGTTCACAGAAAAAGCCCCACCGTTCGCGGTGGGGCTTTTTCCTTTCACAAGCACGAAACACTCCCGTAACAGTTCCTTCATAGTTTTGATGTCTATGACAATTGATAGTGGCGCAACAGCTTGGGTTCTTGTTTCAGCGGCATTGGTGCTCTTTATGACACCTGGTCTTGCCTTCTTTTATGGAGGTATGGTTCGTTCGAAAAACGTTCTCGGCATGCTCATGCAAAACATCTTTGCTATGGGCCTCATCACCATTTTGTGGGCAGCCGTAGGTTTTAGTCTCGCTTTCGGTGGCAGCGGAAAGTATTTCGGAAACTTCGATTTTTTCTTTTTAAAAGACGTCGCAAATATCCCAGCGCTACCTGGCTATGTGGGTGACTTTGCCCTCATCATTCCTCCACTTGCTTTTGTCGCATATCAAATGATGTTCGCAATCATTACCCCCGCGCTCATCACTGGTGCAACTGCCGACCGCATGAAGTTCAGTGCCTATTGCATCCTCATTGGCGTGTGGGCCGTTGTTGTGTACCCCACCGTTGCGCACTGGGTGTTCAGCCCCAATGGTTGGTTGTTCCAAAAAGGAGCACTCGACTTTGCAGGCGGAGCAGTTGTGCACATCAACGCTGGTGCCGCTGCACTTGCTGTTGTACTAGTTCTTGGTAAGCGCCGCGGCTGGCCGCGTGAAGCAATGCCGCCGCACAACTTGCCCTTCACTGTTTTGGGAACAGGTATCTTGTGGTTTGGTTGGTTTGGTTTCAACGCCGGTTCAGCACTTGCAGCAAATGGTCTCGCCGCACAGGCACTTATCAATACCCAACTTGCAGCAGCAAGCGGCATGATTGCTTGGCTCATCATTGAAAAAATCAAAGCTGGACACGCCACCACTCTTGGTGCCGCATCTGGAGCAGTTGCAGGTTTAGTTGCTATCACTCCATGTGCCGGCTTTGTTGGTGGTGCAGCACCGATTCTCATTGGGTTCATCACCGGCTTTGTGTGCTATCTGTGCCTCACGCTCAAAACCAAGTTCGGTTTCGACGACAGCCTCGACGTGATTGCAGTGCACCTCATTGGTGGACTTGCTGGTTCGCTTCTCCTCGGTCTTTTTGCCGACAAGGCAATCAATGGCCTCGGGGCAGACGGCCTCTTCTTTGGTGGAGGAGCAGACCTTCTTGGCAAGCAGGCCATCGCTTCAGCTGCAACCTTCGCATTCTCCTTCATCGTGACGTATGTGGTGGCGAAGATTCTCGACGGCACCATTGGCATTCGCGTGACCCCCGAAAACGAGCTCATCGGGCTCGACCAAAGCCAGCACGCAGAGACCGCCTACCAGGCATAGGATTAAGCCATGAAGCTCATCACCGCTGTCGTCAAACCCTTCAAGCTCGACGACGTCAAAGAAGCCCTCAAAGGGGCAGGCGTCCAAGGAATCACTGTGAGCGAAGTTCGTGGCTTTGGTCGCCAAGGTGGCCACACCGAGACCTACCGCGGGGCTGAATACAACATCGATTTCGTGCCCAAAGTGCGCATGGAAATGGTGGTTCACGATGATGATGTGGAAAAAACCATCACAGCCCTGCGTGCTGCGGCCTCCACAGGCAAAATTGGCGATGGCAAAATCTGGGTCACCACTGCTGAGCGAATCATTCGTATTCGCACAGGAGAAGAAGGTAGCGACGCTCTGTAGGTAGTGTCGTAGCCATGACTACGACAGAATCTGCACCTGCAAGCACCACCCGCTGGACAGCCCAGTGGAAAGAACTCTACGAAGAGGTCATCACCACTGGCCTCTGCACCGGTTGTGCAGGTTGTGTTGTCACATGCCCACACGATGTCATTGGTTATGAGCACGAGGAAGGCAAGTACAAGCCCTTCCATATTGAAGAAGAGCTTGGCCTCGACAATTGCACCCACGGCGAAAAAGGTTGCACCACTTGCACACGTGCGTGCCCACGCTTTCGCCAGTGGGAACCTGCTGCCGACATGCACCTCTTTGGTCGCGTTCGCGAACCAAATGAAATGGCCGGCATCTGGCGTCAACTACTTCTCACCCGCGCTTCCGATAAAACGCAACACGATCGTGGTCAAGATGGTGGCTTTGTTACCGCCATGCTCACGTGGCTCTTGAAGAACGACTACATCGAAGGTGCAATGGTAAGCGGCGTTGAACCCGACGATGCGTGGAAAGCCAAGCCCGTTCTTGTACGCACTGCCGATGAAGTGCTTGCTACCGCTGGTAGCCGCTACACCTATTGCGCAAACCCACTTGCATTGAAAGAAGCCAAAGAACTTGGTTTAACCAAGCTCGCTCTTGTGGGCATGGGATGCCAAACCTCTTCTCCCCCAGTGATGTGGGATCGCAAAGCAGGAAAAGTAGGCAAGCCCTTCGTTTTCAACATTGGTCTTTTGTGTTCAAAAACTTTTGACGATGCAATTTTCCCCGAGCTCTTTGAAGCAAAGTACGGCTTGAAAAAAGCCGACATGGTGAAAATGAACATCAAAGGCGCATTCCAAATTTGGATGAAAGATGGTTCGTTCCACGAAATCAATTTGAAGGAATGCCATCAGTGGACCCGTGAAGGGTGCAAAAACTGCCCCGACTTCGCAGCCGAGCATTCCGACATCGCCACCGGCGGTATTGGCAAAGACAACGACTGGACCCTCACCATCGTGCGCACCGAGCTTGGTGAAGAAGTCATCACCCGCATGATTGCCGACGGCGTCATCGAAGCCCGACCCGCACAAGAAGATGAAGTGGCAATGAAACTTCTGCGCACACTTTCTATTGTGAGCCGTCGTCGCTGGCCACAATGGGCCGATGGCGCCCCTGCTGTGGGCGTACCTGAGCCCAAGAAGAAGGCTGACGGAACGGCACCTGAGGCGCACTAGTTTGTAGGGATGCCTTTGCATCCTCAGTCACAATTCATCATCAATTTCATGGACTCACTTGGCGATAAGCCATTTGAAGAAGACACGCCACAAAACGCGCGCGATATTCGTAATGCGCGCACCACCCCGTCAACCCTGCCCATCTTTGAAACAAAAGATATTGATGCTGGTGGCGTGCCCGCACGTTTATACAAGCCGAACAACAACACCAATCTCCCTTTGCTCGTGTACTACCACGGTGGTGGCTGGGTGCTCGGCAATGTCGACTCACACGATGGCGTCTGCCGTGCGCTTGCCATGCAAAGTGAATGCGCAGTGCTCTCGGTGGAATACCGACTCGCTCCAGAGTTTCCTTTCCCCATTCCCCTCACCGACAGTGTGACGGCCACTCGTTGGGCCTACGACAACGCAGCATCCATCGGATGTGACGCCACGCGCATTGCCGTAGGCGGTGACTCTGCTGGCGGAAACTTTGCAGCCATCATTGCCAACATGCAGGTCATTCCATGCGTATACCAACTGCTCATTTACCCGGTCACCGATTGCCAACTAGGTCACCCGAGCCATCAAGAGAACAAAGATGGCCCGTTCCTCACACATGCCGGCATGAAGTGGTTCGTGAAGCACTATCTCAGTGGCGACCAAGGAACCACCACCGACCCACGTGTTTCACCGTTGCTCGATACTGATGAAGTTCTTGCTGCTGCTCCTCCCGCATTTGTCATTACAGCCGAATTCGACCCGTTGCGTGATGAAGGCGAGGCATATGCCAAGCGTCTTGCCGCACTCGGCGTTGCTGTGTCGCATGTGCGGTGGTCGAGCCAGTTTCATGGCTTTGTTTCACTCGCCGATTTTCTTGACGATGGCAAAGCAGCACTGGCAGCATCGGCTGCAGCACTTCGCAGTGCGTTTACTCCTGCACTCCAATAGAGCACAGCTCACGCGCCCGCGCAAAAATATTGTCGAACATCGGCTCGGTGAGTTTACCGGTAAAGGTATTTTGCTGGCTGGGGTGAAAAGAACAGAGCAAGGTCCACTTGCCGTGTTGCACTTCAACACCATGGCCAAATTTTGGACGTGGACGAATATGTAAAAACTCTGTTGCAGCCTGATACGCAAATGCTCCAAGACATACCAACACATGCGCATTTTCTAAAGCAGCAAATTCACGCTCTAAAAATGGTCTGCATGTCACGCGCTCATCGGGGGTCGGAGCATTTGCTGGCGGCGCACATTTCACTGCTGCAGTAACCCAGGCATTACTGAGTGCTAATCCGTCATCAATATGCTGCGACGTTGGTTGATTCGCAAAACCTGCTTTGTGCATTGCGCGGTATAACCAGTCGCCACTTTTATCGCCTGTAAACACACGACCGGTTCTATTTGCGCCGTGCGCTGCAGGTGCAAGGCCGAGCACCAGAAGTTGCGCCTGTGTGTCGCCGAAGCCCGGCACTCCACGACCCCAGTATGTGTCGTCACGAAACATGGCTCGTTTTTCACGCGCAACATCTTCGCGCCATTCAACAAGCCGCGGGCAGGCACGACACAGTGCAACATCACGGCACACAGCGTCGAGTGGCGAGAGTTTTCGGGCGCCCATATGTACACAGTAGAGGCAGAACCGATAAGTTCGCAGGTGCTATGGCGTCAAAAAAAGCAACTCCTCATCACAAGCCCACCACATTGCTCCTCGTGCGTCACGGGCAAACTCCTACCACTGGGCAATCACTGCCCGGCCGTGCGCCTGGCTTGCACCTCAGCGAAACTGGCCTCAAGCAAGCTGCTGAAGTCGCCGAGCGCCTCGCATCTTTTCCCAAAATCGATGCCATCTACTCTTCGCCCCTTGAACGCACGCGCGAAACTGCAGCGCCACTTGCGAAACAGCGCAAGCAGAAAGTCATTATCGACAAAGGTCTCATTGAGTGCGACTTTGGCAAATGGACAGGCGGAAAACTAAGCGACCTCATGAAACTTCCTGAATGGAAAACTGTGCAAAGTGCGCCAAGTACTTTTCGTTTTCCCAACGGCGAAAGTTTTACGGAAATGCAGGTGCGTATTTCCACAGCACTCGACAACATCCGCCTGCGTCATCCTGGTGGCGTCGTGGTGTGCTTTTCTCATGCCGACCCCATTAAGGCAGCACTTGCTCATGCCATGGGCACGCACCTCGATCTCTTTCAACGCATCGTCGTGAGCACGTGCTCTGTGAGCGCGCTTGCTTATGGTGGCGGTGCACCCATTGTTCTCACGGTGAACTCCACTGGCGGGTCGTTGTCTGAATTGGCCCCATCATGACCACCTATCGCGACTTCGATGCACCCGATGCATTCACCACGACCGCAATTGGTCGCCCAGGTGAACGTACGTTTCTCATTCAGGTACGCGGCGAAGGCGAAACCATCACAGTGAAATGCGAGAAATCACAAGTTGCGGCCATTGCGCATTACGTGCGTGAGCTACTTGCCGACTTGCCCGACAGTAAAGATGCACCGCTCCCCGAAGCATTGAGCATCTCACCGAATCCCGATGTTGCTTTTGTTGTGGGGCCAATTGGCGTTGCTTACGACCGCGAACTCGACCGCATTGTTATTCATCTCGATGAGATGGTCGACCTCGATGAAGAAGGCGAACCGCTCGACGATGTTGTCGCGAGTCGCATTCGTGGCTTTCTCACCCGCGCCCAAGCGCTTGCCTTTTGCGATCATGCCGACGATGTTGTTGGCGCGGGGCGTCCCAATTGCCGCTGGTGCGGACTTCCCATGAACATCGACGGGCATCCGTGCCCACGAATGAACTAATTCCTCTATGTCAGCAACTTCACGCGTTGCGCACAGCGACCCGCTCGGCGTTCTGCAGAATGGAAACATAGAAATTGTTGGTCGCATGCCCTACAGCAGCAACGCCACGTTTTTGGTGAAGATATGTGTTGATGAAGTTGAACAATGCCAGGCCATTTACAAGCCACTCAAAGGCGAGCAACCACTATGGGATTTCGCGCCCGGCTTGTTTCGCCGCGAAGTAGCCGCTTATGAACTCTCGGAAGCACTAGGTTTCGACCTCGTTCCACCCACTGTGGTGCGTGATGGTCCTTTTGGTGAAGGCTCCGTGCAGTGGTTCATTGAAGCAAACCCCGAGCTGCACTACTTCACCTTCATTGAAGACCACCCAGAAACACATGACCAATTACGACTCATGGCAATTTTCGACATCGTAGCCAACAACACCGACCGCAAAGGTGGGCACGTGTTGCTCGATAGCAACGGACACATTTGGGGCATCGACCACGGCGTGTGCTTTTCAGATGAATTCAAATTACGCACCGTCATTTGGGATTTTGCCACCGAAAAACTTACTGCAGAGCATCTTTCTGCTTTGGAAAACATTGCTCAACAGGTTCCGTTACGCGTAGCAACACTTCTCAGCGAAGAGGAGGTGACGGCACTGAAAGAACGTGTCGATTGGCTCCTTGAAAATAAAGTTTTGCCCTACGACCCATCGGGAAGACGTGTTCCGTGGCCACTTCTGTGACAATCTGCAATGATGAGTCAATACCTCGATGCGCTTGTTGATCGCGCCGACCTCGACGAAATTATTCGCGAGATCGATGCGCTTTGCGCGAAACGCGAATGGAATGAGCTTGCTTCACTGCGTAATAAGTGCGCTGCAGCAGTAAAGACCGGACGTCAGGTGTGGCCGGCAGCCACGCTCGCCAATTACCGTCTTGCATTACATGCCGACGCCAAGAACGCAGCCGAGTCTTTGCAACATCCCACCAGCACATTCAGCATTGGCCCACTCACCGAGGTCATTGCCCAGAGCCATACATGGAATGAAATTCAGAAATACATCACCGACCCACCCATGCGTGGTTTTGTTGCCTACGAGCGTGCGATACGTGGCGACACCATTGAGAACGATGAAAGTTTGCAACACATTTTAGAAATTCCCCTTGCCCTTGGCACGTGGGAGCCGTCGTATGAAGTGCCTTTTTACTCCGACAACGGCGTTGAAGCACCTACACCGCTTCTCACTGCGGTGCCCTTCAACAAAGTGAAATGCAATACCTCGGCACAGCGTGACGACGACCCCGATATTGAGCAAGCAGTGCGTGGCGTGGTGGAAGCATGGACTGCACAGTCAAATGGCCGCGTCACATTCGCTGCAGTGTCTGGTGGCATTTCGTCGGCACTCGGCGCACTTGGGCTGAACGAGGCGTACGTGTGCCCTCTCGAGCCAACACAGGTGATGTCTCTTGTTGCTTGGGCCGGGGCATCGGGTGGCGCACATGGTCGTAGGCGTGGCATGGCGCAGGGTCGCTTTAGTGCATGGTGGCTTGCAACCGCTTTTGCCGATGCTCTTGAAGAGTGGCCACTACGACCCAACACACTTCTTGCTGAAATGGAAGAACTGCAATGGTTTACCTGGCGCGAGGAAGACCCGCTCCATGGATGGCAACTACAACTCGCCGTGGAAGATCCATTTAACGATATGTCGTGGGCATTTTCAGCCCGCGACATATCGTCATGAATTATCGACCCTTCAAAGCCTCAATGAGCTTTGGCAATACTTTGTGCACGTCGCCAACAATGCCGAGGTCGGCAATGCCAAAGATCGGTGCTTCTTTGTCTTTGTTGATGGCGATGATGTTTTTCGCACCCTTCATACCCACCATGTGCTGTGTTGCACCCGAGATACCAGCAGCAATGTAAACACTTGGCTTCACTACTTTGCCGGTTTGGCCGACTTGGTATGAGTAAGGAACCCAACCAGCATCGACAATGGCGCGTGATGCACCAGGTGCACCCTTCAGCAACTTGGCGAGTTCTTCCACCATTGCGTACTTGTCGGCTTCACCCAGACCGCGGCCACCCGAAACAACAATGTTTGCTTCATCGAGCTTTGGACCAGTGCTTTCTTCAACGTGCACTGCAGTTACTTTTGCGCCACCTGTTGCACCGAGGTCGGGAACAGCTGCTGCAGCAATAGCAGCAGGAGCGCCACCCGATGCTTCAGCAGCAAAACTCTTTGGACGGAATGCAACGAGGTACGGGCCTTCGCCAGTAAACGTTGTGGTCACCAAAGTGTTACCACCAAAAATAGGCGTGGTTGCATTCACTGCATCGCCGTCGACAGCAACGTCGATGGAGTTGGTGAGCACCGACTTATTGAGCTTGACCGACAAGCGTGCCAACACGTCACGACCTTCGTAATTTTGTGGGAACAAAATGAGGTCGGGCTTGTCGCCGCCATCGATGATTGCTTTCATTGCACCCGACACAGCAACGCCAGGAAGTTTTCCTGCAAGATCGCCAGTGGCATACACCTTTGTTGCACCAAACTCACCAAGCTGCGCAGCAATGCCAGAAGCATCGCCACCAAGAACTGCGGTCACATTTGATGAAAGAGAACGGGCCTTGGTGAGGAGCTCAAGAGTTCCTGTTGTTGCAGTACCGTTTGTTACCTGGGCAAAAACCCACACACTGTTAATAGCCATGATTTTTTCCTCAGATCACTTTCAGATTTTCTAAGAACGCAACGATCTTGCCGAACGACTCGCCGTCGTCTTCTACGATCTCGCCTGCTTGGCGAGCTTCTGCTTGAGCAACAAGCGTGACTTTTTGTCCGGCGCCTGCCCAACCTGCTGGGGTGACACCAAGGTCGCTAGCAGTTACTTCTTCAACTGGCTTGCTCTTTGCAGCCATGATGCCTTTGAAGCTTGGGTAACGCGGCTCTACTACACCAGCGGTCACGCTGATGAGTGCGGGCAACGCACATTCAACTTCGTCGTAACCCTCTTCGGTTTGACGATCGGCTTTCAATACACCGCCGTCAATTTTTACTTTCTTTGCGAAGGTAACTGAAGGGAGTCCGAGCACTTCTGCCATTTGTTCTGGAACAGTTCCGGTGTAACCATCGGAAGATTCTGTAGCAGCAATGATGAGGTCGGCTCCGCCTAAACGTTGCGCTGCGGCAGCAAGAACTTTTGCAGTGGTGAGCGCATCGCTTCCTTGCAATGCTGGGTCGGAAACTAAAATTCCTTTTGCAGCACCCATGGCAAGCGCAGTACGCATGCCAGCGGTTTCACCGTTTGGTGCCATCGAGATGATGCTCACTTCTCCGCCACCAGCAGCATCGACAAGTTGCAATGCCATTTCTACGCCGTATGCGTCGGAGTCATCGAGGATAAGTTTGCCGTCTCGCTTCAGGGTGTTTGTTGCGCCATCTAAGGCACCTGGCAAGGCGGGGTCGGGAATCTGCTTCACACAGACGATCACGTTCATGGCTTCTATTGTTACCGCTTGGTTCCGGTTCTGCCTAACCGGCGACAGAAACTGATACCGTTTCCTCGTTGTGCGTGTTCTTCTTGTAGTTAACTCCTTTGCGTCATCGGTCACAGCCCGCAATACGGTTGTGGTCCATCAGCACCTTGCCCGCCACCACACCGTGCAGGTAGTGGAAACCAACCGCCGCGGGCACGCCACACGCTTTGCCGAAGACGCCGCGCGCCGCGGGCTCGATTGCGTGGTCTCCTTCGGAGGCGACGGCACGCTCAATGAGGTGGCAACAGGCATAGCCGGCTCAGAAACAGCCTTAGGAGTCCTTCCAGGGGGCTCTACCAACGTCTTTGCCCGCACTCTGGGCATGCCAAATGACCCATTAGAGGCAGTGAAGCAACTCACCATGGCACTCGATACCGAACGCATTGCCCCAATCGGTCTTGGCAAGGTCAACGGTCGGTACTTTTGTTTCCACACTGGGGTGGGTTACGACGCTGCTGTGGTGCGCAATGTTGAACGTCGCGCAGCTTTAAAGCGCTGGCTGGGTCACCCATTGTTTGTTGGTGCAGCACTCCACACATGGGCTCTTGGCTATAGCCGCAAAGAGCCACACTTTTCTGTACATGTCGGAGAAGATCAACCGGTCGACGGATTTTTCAGCATTGTGATGAATACGAACCCGTACACCTACCTGGGCAAGAAGCCTCTCAATTTGTCGCCACATGCCAACCTCGACACTGGTCTCTCTGTTGTGACCTTCACGTCACTTGCGGCTCACACTTTGCTGGGGTCGCTCGGCAAAGCAATTCGCAGTGGTGGAGTTCCAGAAAGCAAGCACGTCAAAATTCACGAAGACGTCAAAGCAATGAGTGTTACTAACGATAGGCCATTCCCGTTTCAACTCGATGGCGACTACCTCGGTGAAACAACCGAGCTGCGCTTTACACACGAGCCTGCAGCAGTGCGCCTCGTGCAACCACTACTTACGTAGTTTCTCACGACCAAGAACGCGCAACGCCACGTCGGGCACGTTGGTACAAATCGCATCTATTTTCCACGCCGCGAGTTCCGCCATGCGCACTTCGTCGTCACAGGTCCAGGTATTTACCTGTATTCCGCGGGCATGACACAGGTCGATCAGTTCTTTAGTGAGTAAACCCACCCACGGGTGAAGCGCACTGTGCCCACTGCGAACGAGACTGTCTACGATATTTTCTGCATCATTTGGGGCCACCACTGTGGTGAGCCACGCGGTGCGCAGTTCCGGAGCAACATCGTGCACTTTGTCAATGGTTTCTCGTCGAAACGATGATACGAGAAATCGTGAATTTTCCTTGCGCGCAAGAAGCGCACGCGCGATTACTTCTCCAACAAGGTCACTGTTGTCGAAGTCGGGTTCCTTCTCATCATTTTTGATTTCTACATTGACCCACATTCCTGCACATGCATCGAGCGCTTCAGTCATTGTCGGAATATGCACAGGAAGTTCACTACGTTGCAGCATGCAAATATCGCGCCCGTCTTCCAAACGTGGGTCGTGATGCACCACCAATTGGCGGTCAGCAGTCAACCGCACATCGAGCTCTACCCCGTCGGCCCCCATATCGCCAGCGGCACGAAATGCCAACACTGTATTTTCCTGCTCGGCTCGAGAGGCTCCCCGATGGGCCAAAACGAAGGTTTGAGAGCCAAGTGTTACGGGAACAAAAATTTGATTCATAAATCTCAAAGTACTGCTTGTGATTAGCGAATTCCCGACGTAACGTGCCCGAGCCACAAAGAACTTGCGGCGAAGGAATTATTCACCCGGGCAAAAAAGCCCCTTAGCAATTGCAGGAGATGAAGTGACCATCCTCGCTTCAAGCCTCGCGCTCGGAAGCGCCGACTACACGTGGCGTTCGAACGCGGTATGCCGTGACACTGACCCAGAGTTGTTCTTCCCTGTAGGAACTACAGGCCAAGCACTTCTCCAACTCAGCAAGGCAAAAGAAACCTGCGACCAATGCACCGTCAAAGTCGAGTGCTTGCAGTTCGCCATCGATACCAACCAAGACTCTGGTGTATGGGGCGGAACTTCAGAAGATGAGCGTCGTGCTATTCGCCGACAAATTGCTGCTCGTCATCGTTCCAGCATTGCTGGCTAAATCGCCGCAATAGGAACAACAAGTTCAATCATTGTTCCCATCGAGTTGCTCGGCAATTCCACATCTGCTTCTTCGTAATCTGCTGCGGTCGCAGAGCGCATGTCGATGGTGCCACCAAGCTCTGTGCTCACCAAGGTGCGAACAATCGACAGACCTAAACCAGTTGCTTGACTGATATCGAAATTGGGGTCGAGACCCGCTCCGTCGTCAAGCACTCTCACGCACAGCCGAGTGCTTTCTTCACCTTGTGGCGACACTTCAACTTCTTGAGACAAATGCACCGAAACATTCCCGCCACGATGCGAGTTGCTCTCTTTAAAACCGTGGTCAACAGCATTTTGCAAAAGCTCTGTGAGCACCACCGATAACGGCGTTGCAATGGTTGCGGGCAAGCGCCCACCATCTCCATGAACGACAAATCGAATGGGTCGATCGGGTGATTGCAAACTTTCTTCAACGAGCCGTAGCAGCGGCCGCACAATTTCGATGAACGCAACATCTTCACCTGGCTCACGCGACAAGGTTTCATGCACTAAAGCAATAGTGCGAATACGTCGCACCGATTCATTCACGGCCGACTTCGCTTCGCCTTCTTCCAACCTGCGTGCCTGTAACCGCAACAGCGAAGAAATAGTTTGCAGGTTATTTTTTACGCGGTGGTGAATTTCACGAATTGTTGCATCTTTCGACAAAATCAAACGATCGCGGCGACGCAGTTCAGAAACATCACGCAACAAGAGAACTGCCCCCGTTGCACTATGCGACCCATCTTCGTGGTTCACATTGAGTAACGGCATGCAGCGCGCGAGCAAGGTGACCTCGGATGTTTGATCGAACTCTTCGACCACTGGTTCGTGACGCTCAAATGCTTGCCGAACTGCACTATCGGTGAAACCGAGTTCTGCCAGAGTTTGCCCAACACTGTTTGCACCGATGCCCACCCTGTGCAATGCCGATACCGCGTTTGGCGACGCGTAACGCACGCGAGCCGCTTCGTCGATGACTAAGACACCGTCGCCTACACGAGGGGCAACACTGGAGTCGGCTGCTTTTCCGGGGAAAGGGAAAAGTCCTTCTTTGATCATGAGTGAAAAACGGTCGAAAATTTCAAGATACGTCCGCTCGAGTTCACCTGGTTGACGGCTGCTACGTGTTGACCACTCGCGGCTGAGCACCGCAATGGGCCGGCCGTTAAAGCGCACCGGAATGGCAAACATGCGTGCTTGTTGTGCACCTTCCTCAAGAGGAATTTCGCCTTCACTCCATTCACCTGTTGAGTACGCCTCTGCGAGCAGCAGCTCTTCTTCATGTGCAGCCCACGTTGCAACGCGGTCTGCGATGTACAAGGTCTGCCCAGTAGCGGCACGTACATGCGCACCAACAATCCACTTGCCGTCATCTGTTGGTAGGTACAAGAGCAAGTCGGCAAAGCAAAAGTCGGCGAGCATCCCCCACTCGGAAATGAGGTTTTGTAAATGAACGATGTCCTCTTTTTCAAGAACCGTATTTTGTCGAGCTAGGTCGCCGAGAGTTGCCATGGCACTGTGGCTTTAACCGCCGAAGCCCATGCGCTTATCGCTTTCCGGACTTCCAAATTCAACGTAAGCAATTTTTGCGCCGGGTACTGCAACTTCGCGGCCTTTTTTATCGGTGAGCCACAACACATCTGTCGCTCCGGAAATTGCGGCATCAACTGCTGTTTTAATTTTCTTTCGCGCCGCAGCATCGTCTTCCACCTCGAGTGTGATTTCACGAGGGCTTTGGGTAACTCCGATTCGAATGTCCATATGTGAACCCTACGAGATCTTGAGGGCAGAGCTAAAGATCTTCTTCGGTTTCAATTCGGTCGCAATGCGCTCAGCCATCTGGTGGAAGATCATTGCGGTCTCACTTGTGGGGTCGACAGCGGTAATAGGGTGCCCATCGTCGCCACCTTCACGCAATGCGTTCATGAGGGGAATTTGCCCCAAAAGCGGCACATTCAACTCGTCAGCAAGCTCTTGCCCGCCACCTGAGCCAAAAATCTCGTATTTCTTGCCGTCGTCACCGGTGAACCACGACATGTTTTCAATGACGCCACGAACGGTGAGATTCACCTTTTCTGCCATTGCAGCCGACAACCGTGCAACTTTTTGCGCTGCTGGTTGCGGAGTTGTGACGACATACACCTCGGCACGTGGCAAATACTGGCTCAGGCTGAGGGCAATGTCGCCCGTTCCTGGTGGCATGTCAACAAGCAAAAAGTCTGGTTCATCCCAATACACATCGGTGAGGAACTGTTCAAGTGCTTTGTGCAACATCGGACCACGCCACACCACTGCTTGCCCATCGGGCACAAAATATCCAATAGAGATACAACGTACGCCCCATGCTTCTGGTGGAAGCAGCATTTGGTCAATAGCAACTGGGTCGCGGTCGGCACCCAACATGCGAGGAATGGAAAAACCATAAATGTCGGCGTCAACAATTCCTACTGTGTGGCCGCGTGCAGCAAGTGCAACTGCCAAGTTTGTTGTCACGCTGCTTTTTCCTACGCCACCTTTACCTGAAGAAATGAGGAGTGGTCGCGTTTTGGATCCGGGTTGAGCGAAAGGAATGGTGCGCCCCTCGGCATGCCCGTGCGCAGTTTGTGAACCAGCAGACGAAGCAGCATCACCGTGAACAATGCGACGAACATTTTCACGCTCTGCATCGGTCATCACTCCAAAGGTGAGATTCACATCACTTACTGATGGGTCGGCGCGTAAAGCACCATTCACACGATTAGTAATTTCATTGCGTAACGGACACCCCGCAATGGTGAGCACCACGGTGAGGGTCACAACACCTGATGCCGACACTTCGACGTCGCGCACCATGCCAAGATCAACAATGGAACGATGAAGTTCTGGGTCTTGTACAGGGCGAAGGGCTTCAATGACTTGCTCAACTGCAATGGGCATAAGGGTGACATCCGATTCAAGAAGGTGGATAAGAAATCTGCGCGGTAATTAGCACTATCGCCATAGGTACAATACCTCGCTGTAGAGTAATCAGGTAATGAGTGACCGCATGAATCGTGAGCAACAAATGTCACCTGGCTCTTTCACAGCCACCGTGAGTGCCATCACCTCTGCTTTTGGCGATCCCACTCGACGCGCCGTGTACCTCTATGTTCGCGAAAGCGACAATGGCGCAACTGCTGCGCAGGTGGCCGAGCATTTCAACTTGCACCCCAACGTTGCACGCCATCATCTCGACAAACTTTCTGTTGGTGGCTATGTAGAAGCATCCGTAGAAAAGCCCTACGGCGGTGGTGCTGGTCGCCCATCGAAGCATTACCGCTGTGTTGGCCCGTCTCCGCTAGAAGCCCCCATTGTGCGCAGCGATGACCTCGTTTTGAGTTTGCTCGGTAATGCTCTTGAACTTTTACCGCAGGCTGAGGCAGAAATCATGGCGGAAAAAGTTGGCGCACAATACGGACGCGTGCTTGCTACTGGTTTGAGCGGCGAAGATCTTGAACATGGCCAGCGCTCACTCAAAAGCGCATTACAGGCTGTTGCCGATGCACTCACTGCACACGGCTTTGCTGCCCACACCGATCATCGCAACAATCAGTTGCGCATTGTGAATAACCATTGCCCATTTGGCGACGTGGCAATTGAGCACCCCGTCATTTGTGCAGTCGACCGCGGAATGGTGAAAGGAATGCTCGGTGCGCTCTACGGCGAAACGAACCCCGAGCTTCAAGAGTCCATTCCACAAGGCGACACTTTCTGCGCCACCAGCGTTTAACGCAAGGGTTCTAGTCGCCCCAGAAACGCTGTTCTAAAAATGGGTCTCCGTACATGTTGTACCCATTGCGCTCCCAAAAACCTGGCGTATCGCCAACGCACGCTTCCATTCCGCGCAACCACTTCGGTGATTTCCAAAAGTACAAGTGTGGAACGAGCAAACGTACAGGCCCGCCGTGAATGGGCTCAATATCTTCGCCTTCAAAGGCGTAGACCACGAGTGATTCCTCACGCAGCACATCTTCCATCGGAAGGTTTGCTGTGTAGCCCTGTTCTGCGTGACCCATGAAGTGTGTTGCATTGGCATGCACACCAGCACGCGCAAAAATATCTTGCACGCGCACGCCGGTCCAATGTGTGTCGAACTTCGACCACTTAGTGACGCAGTGAATATCTGTTTCTAAAGTAATGCTTGGCATTTCCTTGAGTTCGTCAAAAGTCAAAGTGAATTCGTTGTCTACTGCACCAAAAACTCGCAGACTCCACTCGTTGGGCGCATACGTAGGAACATCACCAACATGCAGAACAGGAAAGCGTTCCGTGAGGTACTGCCCTGGCGGCAAACGTGCGGGGTCGAAACCCAGCGCCTCTAGTTCTTGTCGATTGCGTTCAAAGAATCCCACCTACAGAGTCTCACTTAGTTGCGTTCACTTCGGCAACTATTGAGTCCACAAATGTTTGTACTTCTGCTGGCGGATTTGCGTCTTGACACTTCTTCAATTCGGTTTTTGCCGTGGTTGTATCGGCTGCAAACCGGTAGCTCACAATGCCTAAAAAGCAATGAGCATCGGGGTAATCAGGATCAATGAGGGTGGCCCTGCCGAGCCCCACAATGGCCGCCTGTACGGCTGCGGTACGAATGTCATCAGATGCTTCACGCGCGGTCAGAGCAAGGAGCCACGAGCGATAAGTGAGTGCCTCCACCTCATCTGGTCGCGTTTTCAACACCTCGCTATAAATCTTGATGGCCGCGATGGGGTCACTGAAGTTCAATTGACGAGCTTGAGCGAGTAAACCCGCTGTGCTGTTGGGAGTGCCGCCCGACAATGTTTGGCCAGGAAGACGCTGACCCGACTGACGCGCTACGAGCACTCCGAGACCAACTGCGACGAATACAACCGCAACAATAGACAGAACAATCTTTTTCCTATTGCGCGTTGGCGCGATGTTGGTATTTTTAGCGATCTCTTCAGTGACCTCTGCACCACGCAATACGTCAGCAAGGCGCTTTACATAGCTGCTCTTTAATGCTTCATAATCGGCATCGTCTAAATCGCCCGCAGCATATTCACGCTCGAGATCTTCTAATGAGGAAAACAAGAAGCCGCGATCTTCACCGCTCATATATTCTCATTATCTGTTACATCGTTCTTATGCAAAAAAGCAGCATCGACAATGGCAAAATCTTCGTCTGACGCATTAAGGATCGCTGCATTTTTCCAGCGTCGAAATACAAGTGCCAAAACACATAGACCACCGACAAGTGCCACAACCGGCAAAATCCAAATCAACGACTCCACACCATCGGTTCGTGGCAACAACACGCTTCCCGGGAAGCTCTGCTCAATGACGGCAACAATTTGGTCGTCACTGCTTTGCCCAGCGGCAACTTCTCGGGCAATTTCATTCCGAATGGCTTCCGCTGCAGGGGCACGACTGACGTAGATGCTTTCACCGTTGCAAGTAGGACAGGCCAGCTGTTGCGAGATGGCGTCGATACGTCCTTGCTGCGTCAGCGGGCCTCTGTCGCGCAAGGTGCCAAAGGCCAAGAGGCCAACGGTCAGCAACAGCATCAAAATCCACGTAGGTAGTGAATTCAATTTTTTCATGGTGCCTCCAATTCCCGTCGTAGCTCGGCCACCTTCGCCGACAAGAAATCGCTTGTCACTTCACCCGCAATACGTAATCGCACAAAACCCGATGGGTCAATTACCCATGACTCTGGAACTTTGGCAACACCAAAGGCAACAGCAATAGCTCCGTCGGGGTCGGTGACCTTCGGCCAGTCTCCCCCATTTTTTTTAAAAAATTCTGCAACTGCTGCATCACTATCGTCATTCACAACAGTGACCAACTCAGCTCCATTTTCCAGGGCACTCTGGTTTTTCTGAAATGCAACAAGCTGAGGATGCTCGGCGCGACATGGCACACAGGTGCTATTGAAAAAATTCAACACAACCCATGACCCCTTGCGGCGAGCCAGATCGAAAGTACCTCCGCCTACTAAAGGTGAGGAAACTGCAGGCGCGGGGTTGCCCAGCAACGGCGTTGAGATGCCTCGCTCACCTCGAGGTTTAGCGGTCACCAGCAAAATAAAAAAAGCTAAAACCACGACGCCCGTGCCGATAGCGACATTGCGTGCAATTTTTGAGTTATGCATCGAGAGTTTCGCCCATCGGTATAGGAGCAGAAGCAGCATCGGTGGGCCTCCGGCGGCGTCGACCAGGGAACAACGCAAGCAATGTTCCTGCTGCCATCATTGCCCCGCCAATCCAAAGCCACATCACTAAAGGTTTGATGAACACCTTGATGCGCGCTTCGCCTGATTCGCTCTTGACCGGCGGTTCAAGCGTGAGATAGAGGTCGTAGCGCCAGGATGACTTCACCGAAGGGGTGCCAATGTTGTTACCCATCTGTACAAATTTTGTAATTGCTGGTGCGTAACTTTGCCCACCGTCAATTTGAACAATCGCCTTCACTGCCGTCAGGCGATCTGTCTTCTCGTTTTCAAAACCTTTCAGTTCAAAAACGTGTCCACCAAATTCTGCAGGCGTATTCAACTTCAATGAAAGCTCTTGTGAACGCGTATACGAATTAGATGCCGCGAGTGCAACAGCAATGAGAATGACACCAATGTGCACAACCATGCCACCATTTGCGCGGCCCACTAAGCCTCGCCAGCCCTGGCGTTTCGTTGCTAAAACGAGTTGTCGTAATGCTGCACCACCTGCAAAACCACCCAGGGTGAAGGTGAGAAGTGCAGCTAGTCCGTCGGCGCCAACCACTAACGACACCACCAATGTGCCGATGCCGCACCATGCCGGCCAAAAAAGTCGTTGGCGCAATACTTCTTCCGACGCTTTGCGCCATGGCAACACAGGTGCAATCGACATGAGGGCAAGCAACGCAATACCAATGGGCGTCGAGAGTTGGTCGAAGAATGGTTCGCCAACAACAATTTGTCGATTTTGCAAAGCCTCTATGACAAGTGGGAAGACAGTTCCTAGCAGCACCACGAATGCGAACAGTGCAAATAAAACATTGTTGGCAAGAAATGCGCCTTCGCGCGAAATGGGTGAATCGATACTTCCCGGAGAGCGCAGAGAGTCTCCACGCCAGGCAATGAGCCACAGTGAAACCGCGACAATGACTCCAAAAAAGACAATGAGATACTTACCAATATCGCTCTCGCTAAACGCGTGAACGCTATTCAACACTCCAGAACGCGTGAGAAATGTTCCGAGAATGGTGAGACTAAATGTGGCGAGAAGCAACGACAAGTTCCATACGCGCAACATGCCTCGGCGTTCTTGCACCAACACCGAATGGATATAAGCCGTTCCTGTGAGCCACGGCAAGAAACTTGCATTTTCTACTGGGTCCCACGCCCATACACCGCTCCAGCCGAGTACTTCATAACTCCACCATCCGCCCAAGATGATGCCGAAAGTGAGAAGACCCCACGCACACAAGGTCCACCGTCGAGTTTCAATGAGCCATCCTTCGCCGACGCGCCCAGTGATGAGAGCTGCAATAGCAAAGGCAAACGGAATGGTGAAACCCACATAACCCAAATACAAAATGGGGGGATGAAAAAGAACCAAAATGTGGTTCTGCAAGAGCGGGTTGGGGCCTGGCCCATCGGTTACTCCGGCAGCACCCACCCCAAATGGGTTTGCCGGAGCAAAGCTGAGCAAGAAGAAAAACGCGAGAACAATGAACATCACCGCCATGGCCCATGCAATGAGTGGGTCGTTCAGTTTTTTGCGGTATCGCCACACCACGGCTACACACGACAACGCGAGCGCCAGCACCCATAACAATATGGACCCTTCCAAGGCGCTCCACACTGCAGTGAAGTTGTACAACGCGGGAGTGGAACGCGAACCATGATCTTGTACGTACTGCAACGAAAAGTCTCGAGTGATCATTGCGTATTCCATCGCCGTCATAGCGGCAACAGCAGCAAACAATGCAAGGGCGGCGAATCGAGGTACTAGCCGCGCTGTTCTGGCCTCTGCATGATCTAGCGATTCACGCGCAGTATAAATAGAGGCAACGGCGCCAAAAGCACAAGCGATAATTCCTACCAATAATGCGGCACGCCCCACAGGCCCCGCAAGGCCTTGGTTGACCGCTACACCTAAAGTTTCGGCAGAGAACACGCAGCAGCCTCGGCTTTATCTATGCGATCTTTATTTTTTGTGGAATACGCATTGGAATGTTTCACTTCAATGCGGTCACTGAGAAAGACTCCATTCACCATTCGACCATGAGCAACGACAGGAATACATTCTTGAAACACACCACCTGGGTCGCCGTCGTATTGCACATCGAGGGTCTTTTTATTGAACGACATGGAAAAAATAGTCATTCCTGACGCTTTTTTTAAACTTCCTTCGTCCACTGCGCCCTGTACTCGCAAGCGTCGCGTTCCTTCACATCCGCTGCGCACTCCGACCTCGTCCACATTGCAGTAATAGTCAATGGCGGAAGACAAAAACTTTGTCACCACTACTCCACCAAATACAAGAATGACAACGAGAAGTAATGCAGGCTTCCAACGTCGTTTTTGCGAGCGCACCGATTGTGCTGCAGGCACAGCTTCTCGCGGCGAGAGGTTGAGTGCGTCGTCTTCTAGCGCCACGGTTTATCACTCTCGGCAATTGCGCTGTTGAACTTACGTGCCTGGCGAAACATGCGCAATACATATGCACCCACTGCGACAAAGGTGACTACGTATCCACCAACAATGAAACTGACATGGTCCATTAGTTCGCCTCGTTTCGTCGTTCTTGCAAAGCTGCTTCCAAACCACCGTCATCTATTGCGTCAGCAAGTGTTAGAACACGCTGGCGATGAAGAACCATCCAGACAAAGAGCAACGTAAACACCGCTACCCCGAACAGCAAGGTAAACAACATGAGACCATCCATGGTGACATTGCCATTGGGTTGCAAAACCGAAGCTTTTTGATGCAAGGAACGCCACAACACCACGCTGAAGTGCACAAGAGGAATTTCAAGGACCGCTAGTAGTGCAACTACACCACTGCGCTTTGCGCGTTGCTGATGGCTACCACCCAGGTCGCGCACTGCCAGGTAGCCCACATAGGTGACAAAAAGGAATGCTGTTGTTGTGAGCCGTGGATCCCACTGCCAATACGTTCCCCAAGTGAGTCGGCCCCACAAACTGCCAGTCACCAAACTCAGACCCATAAAAATGACACCCACCTCAGCAGAGGCCCCAGCAATGCGGTCGAAGGTCAGTGAGTGTTGTTTGCCCCACATATACATTGCCGATGCAATAGCAGTGACGATAAACGCGAGGTACGCCACCCACGCCGCAGGAACATGGATGTACATGAGGCGCACGGTGCTGCCCTGCACCACGTCTTCATCGGTCAAAACAAGACCAAGCAAAGTGAGAAGCACCATGCTGAGGAAAACAACAATTCCGAGCCCCCGAGAAGCACGGGTACCCGTTGGAGTATCTACTGGTGAGGGGAAGGGGTGAATGTTCATTTTGCTCTACGTGTTCTCATCTGAAGTTAGTTGCTTTTGATCATCTCTCACTCTTCGGTGAGCACTCCAAAGGCAAGTGTTCCACCAAAACTAAAGAGTGCGCCAAATACAGCGAGCAATGCCACCCACGGCCATCCTTCGCCCAGCGTGGCACCTCCGACCCGAAATGCCGATTCAGTGGCTCGGGTAGCTGCAATGAGAACAGGCGCCACAGCGGGCAATAACAACAGCGGCAAGAGGGTTTCACGCCCTTTTGCCGCGGCACCCAAACCGCCGTATAACGCCCCCATCGCCGCGAGGCCGACGTTAGCCAAAAGACTCACTGTGACGAGAAGCACTGCACCACCCCATGACAAGTGCACCTGATACAGGACCAACGACAACAACACGAGCACACATTCAAAAAGAAGCAACTGCACAACAAGCGCCACCGACTTACCCAAGAAAACACCTACCGACGATACGCCTGCAACTTTGATTGCATCGAGTGCATTGTCGGCTGACTCAATAGCAAAAGTGCGCTGAACAATGATGAGCGATGAAAACAATACGGCAAGCCATACGAGACCTGGGGCAACGCGTTGCAAAATGCCATCGTTGTCGAGCGCAAATGCAAAAAGTACCATCACGATGCCCGCGAATGGCAGCACTTGATTCACCAATACTTTGCTACGCCATTCAATACGCAAATCTTTAGTTGCAATTGCTCGCGCAACCGAGATTGTTGAGGTGGAGTTATGAGTCATTGAGCACCACGTTCCACAATGGCTCCACCAACAACTTCAATACGACGTGTAGCTAGCGCACCTGCACGCTCAAGTTCATGCGATGCAACAATGACCGTTGCCCCTGCAGAGGTCGCTTCGCGCAGAATGCTGTCGATCTCATCTCTTCCAGCAGCATCGAGGCCTGCATGAGGTTCATCGAGAAGCCACAACGACGCGCGACGGATTACTAAAACCGCCAATGCGGTACGTCGACGCTGACCTGCAGACATTTTCGCAACGGTGGTAGCCAAAAGGCGCGTATGCAAACCCATGCGTTGTGCCGACAATGCAATTTCTCGTGCTGAAGCGCCTACTACAGCACCCCAGAACTGCAAGTTTTCCTGAGCAGTGAGATCGAGATATAACCCATTTGCATGGCCCAGCATCCCTACGTGGGCTTGGGCCTCTTTGCGCTGAGTTGCAAGATTGAATCCCAGCACCGATGCTTCGCCGCGTGCCAACGGCACAAGCCCTGCACACAACCGCAGCAAAGTAGTTTTCCCTGCACCATTTGCGCCGCTAATGAGGACAATTTCCCCTTTTTTCACCACAAGTGAAGCTTCAGCAAGAGCAGGGAACGACCCGAGGAGCACTACAGCGTTATGAAGTCGTACTGCTTCATCAACGCCGTTCATACTGAGACGCTACCCATCACCATGGCGCAGGGCAAACGCGCCACTAACGTAATGAACAATGAATCTCAAAACCGCTCGAGTTGTTGGTTTCATCGGTAAGACCTTTATAACTACAGGCCTGTTGCTCCTCGGACTTGTTGTGTATCAACTGTGGGGAACCGGCATTGAAACACGCCGCACCCAAAGTGCTCTACGCCAGGAGTTCAATCGCATCATTGCAACGACGACGCCAGGGTCTGCAACGACAGAGCCATCTCGAAAAGCCGGAACTTCAGCATTCCTCCCTGTCACCGATGCGCTGGCACTCATTGAAATTCCGAGCATCAATATTTCTAAGATCGTCGTCGAAGGCATCACGCCAAAAGATCTTCGGCGCGGACCTGGCCACTTCCCCAAAACTCCCCTGCCAGGAGAAATGGGAAACAGCGCAATTGCCGCACATCGCACTTCTTACGATGCCCCATTTGGCAACCTCAATACAATCGCTCTCGACGATGTCATTTACATCACAACGCCAAAAGGCAAATTCGCATACACCGTCATAGACGTTTCAGTAGTCGATCCCGACAAAACATCAATTCTTGCCAATACTCCTCAAGTAGCAACTCTCACGCTCATTACCTGCCACCCGCGCTTTAGTACCAGTCAACGCCTCGTCGTACGTGCTGAACTTTCATCTACTACTCCCACCACCACGCCATCAAGTAATGCAATGCCCACCACCACTACTCCTCAAGTCGTTGAAACCGATCCACCCGAGGTGACTTCCGAAGTCTCAGCGAATGATTTTGGTCGGTGGTTTTCCGACACCAGTGCAATATTTCCGACTCTGTTCTGTAGCGCATTACTCATTGCTTTAGCGGCTTCAAGAAAGTGCCTGCGTCGCCGAATTTCGGTTCACATCACCTCGCGCCGCGTAGCGAGCATTGCAACATACGCACTACTCAGCATTCCGTTTCTTGTGACGCTTTTCTTTTTCTATCGATACGTCAACTTGCTTTTGCCCGCTGGGGCATGAACCGCAGTTATTTTCCAGTAAAGCGTGCTTTGCGTTTTTCGAGAAATGCTGTGCGTCCTTCATGAGCATCGGCACTCGCCCACGCTTGTGCACGTAACGCTTCAAACTCTGCGTCGTTCACTAGTTTTTCTGCAACTGCTTCCAACCCACGTTTGTGGGCAGCAATGGTGATGGGTGCCAAAGTAGCGAGATACCGCGCCCACTCCAATGCGTCAGACAACGTGCCAAGTTTATGTACCGCGCCTTGCGTGTGCATTTGTTCACCGCTGTATGTGCTCGTTCCGAGCAGCATGTTGCGCGCAATCGCCCCACCACATTCTCGCGCCACTCGTTCAATGGTCCATTGGTCAACAGCGAGACCCAGTTTTGCTGCCGGAACACCAAAGACGCTCGTTGGTGTGGCAGTGCGCAGGTCGCAAGCAACCGCGAGTTGAGTGCCAGCACCTAACGCATGACCATGCACCGCAGCCAGAGTGATACACGGCAACAGCGTGAACCCGCGCAGTGTTGCAGAAAGCGCGCTACCAAACTCTTCGTCTTCCACGCCCGTCAGGTCGGCACCAGCGCAGAACCCTTCGCCTTCGCCGGTGAGCACCAATACCCGGGCCCTGCCTCGTGCCTCTTCTTGAAATTGCTGCAAGAGCAGCAGCGTGGCGTGATTCACCGCATTGCGCCGTTGCGGACGACAAATAGTGACCAATGCGACGTCGTCTTGCCACTCCAGAGTGGCAGGAATGCTGTCATTCTGAGTACCTTTTGTATTGCTCGCCTCTACCATTTGAGAAACCTTATGGCTTTTCCACCACCAACATCCGCATCTCACGACCCAGTTCGTGTACGCCGACGCCAATTTGCCAAGTACACACTGCTGGCAAATCGCATTGGCTATTTGTTGTATGCAGCGGCAATGACAGCTTTCATATTGGCTTTCGCCCTCAAATTCACTCCAACGATGGTCACCATCATTACGGTATGTCTCGTGATCGGATCCATTTTGTTGGCACCCTCCATAGTTCTTGGACACGCCATTAAGGCAGCCGAACGAGAAGATCGTGAGAATGGCATATGAGCATGACCTCACCAGCACGCTTAACCGCAGCAGATCGACGCGAACAGCTCCTCCAAGTAGCCCTCACTGTTTTTGCACAACGTGGTTACCACACAACATCAATGAACGACATCGCCGATGCAGCTGGTGTCACTAAGCCAGTTTTGTATCAGCACTTCGACTCAAAGCGCGCTCTCTACATTGCGGTGCTCGATGCAGTTGGTAGCAACATGATCAATGCCATCACTGCCGCCACAAAAAGTGTTCCCACGGGCAAAGCTCAAACCGCTGCCGGAATGGTCGCCTACTTTGAATGGCTCTCCAGCGACCCCAATGCATTTTCCTTACTCTTTGGTGGAGGCACGCGCCGCGATGAAGAATTCGCAATCGTTGCCCGCAACGTTGAAAAGTCGGTTGCTGAACTCATTGCACCACTCATTGAAGCCGGCGTCGATGCCGACTATCAGCGCATGGTTGCACATGCACTGATTGGCATGAGCGAAGGAGTTGCGCGTCACCTCATTCAACGCCACGAACCTTTCGATGCACATATTGTTGGCGAACAACTTGCTTCACTGGCATGGGCTGGGCTGAGGGCGGTTGGGCGCAAGCCCGAGTAGGATCGTGTTATGGCCTCATCACCAGGCGAACACCACCCAGCATTTGAAGAATACTGCGAATGCATTTACGAACTTCTTGAAGAAAACGTAGAAGTCATTCAAGCGCGCATTGTTGAGCGCCTCCAAGTCTCGCGTCCTTCCGTTTCAGAAATGATGAAGCGCATGGAAGCCGAAGGCCTCATTGCGCTTTCCGGCTCGAGCATTGCGCTCACCGAAATGGGTGAGAAACTCGCTCAGCGCACCGTTCGGCGTCACCGCATTGCCGAAAGATTCCTCACCGATATTTTGGGTCTGTCATGGGCACAAGCTCACCATGAAGCAGGGCGCTGGGAACACGTGATGTCGGCCGAGGTGGAAATGGCAATGGACCGCGTCCTGGGCAACCCCACCACGTGCCCACATGGGAACCCCATTCCAGGCTCGCAATATTTGGCTGCATTAGTGATGCGCTTAGTTGATGTTGCTCCTGGTCGCGCCTTTACTGTCGACCGCATTCCCGAAGAACTTGAATTCACTCCTGGGCTTTTGGAGTTTTTAGAAACCGCTGAAATTCATCCAGGCAAATCTGGAATGGTGTCTGCCACATCGCCCGATGGAAGTGTCACTGTAGAAATCGATGGCCAACGTATAGGCGTTGGCCCATTTGCCAGTGCCCGAATCTTGGTAACAGCACAGTGAAGAAGCGAGCTCTTCTCGGCCTATGTGCCGTTGCTGTGCTGAGTAGTTGTGCCACCACATACAACAGCGGTGCCAATGCGCCAGCAACAACTGCCCCCAGTGCGTCTACTACTACAACTATTCCTCGCGGGAGCACCGAAGAGTTGTTTGCACAAATGCTGCAGACCGGCAAAGAACTAGGTAACGACGTTGCACAAGGCGATATGTCTATTGCGCGCACAAAACTCGCCGACATCACAGCCATCTGGATTGGCATTCAGCCACAAATTACCCAGGCATCTCAAGACCTCGTTGACGATACGCAACGCATGATCAATTTGTTCACTACAGCGGTTGAACGTAAACGTCCAGCCGACGCCGACAAGGCAATGCGTTTTCTTCCAAGTCTGATTTCTTCACTAGTGAATTAATACACCATGCATGGCGGCAAAGGCCGATGATGCACAATGGTCAGACGCTGAGTGGGTCGTGTGAGTGCAACATACAAAGCACGCAGACCTAAAGTTTCAATTTCTACGATGTCTTGTGGTTCAACGACAACCACTCCGTCGAGTTCTAAGCCCTTCACCAAACTCACCGGCACCACAGTAAGGCCCGTATCGAGTGCAGTGTTTGCTGCCTTGCCATGACTCATCCCTGCAGCACTGAGTGCATCGGACACTGCAGACACCATGTTGTCGGGGCAAACAACAGCAACGTTGCCTGCTGGAAGTTCTTCAATGAGTGCTTTGGTTTCTGTGGTGACAGATTCCAGCAAGGTGCCACCACTTTGAGCAGCGTTCACAATGCGTGGGCCGGCATCGCCTTCACGCACTGACTGCGGTGAACGCAGACCAGGTGCTGCAGCATGCATCACCTTGTCGGCAAGTTCCATAATTTGAGCCGGGATGCGATAACCCACCGACAGCCCCACCACGCGTTGTTCTTTACGATCGGGCAAATGCTTCAAAACATCTGCCCATGATTCTGGCGCAAGCGCTCCTGTTGCCTGAGCCATATCGCCCACAATGGTCATGGATCCATTCAATGAACGCCGCGACACCATTTGTAACTGCATTGGCGTGAGGTCTTGCACTTCGTCAATGACGATGTGCCCGTAGGTACGAATTTCATCGGACTCATCAATTTTTCCATTTTTGCCAGGCAGCGGACCAAGAACTTCAAAAGCGTCGTCGAGCACGGCAACATCGTGTTCACTGAATCGCGCAGACTCAATATCTTGCACGCGCTCGCGATACAGCGCTGTGTACTCTGCTTCACTCAAAATATTTTCTGCCGCTAAGCGCAACAATGCTTTAGAGCCATAAAGGTCATTCAATAATTGCGCTGGAGTAAGTAACGGCCACATCCGTTCCATTGCAATGCGGAATTCAGGCAATGGACGCAAAGAGTCTTTCAACTCTGAAAGAGACACACCTGGGTCGCGCCACGATGCTCCTAAGGCCTGCAACACTTCTGTTTCCACCCATTTGCGAGCAGCATTGTGTCGCCGAAAGCGACGGCGCCCTTGACGCACAATGTTGGCCGCATCTTGTGCGCTTAAGCGAACATATCCAGACCTAAAAGGCAGTTGTAGATTGTCGCGCAGTGGGCGCTCGCGGTCGCTCACGGCCTTGGTTATAACCTTCGACATGCGCATGTCGCCTTTCACGCGCGCGGCAAGTACCGCATCGCGTGCACCGTAGGTAACACTAGGCACTAAATCACTGAGCACTACTTGCTGCACGCCTGCTTCACCCAAGCTCGGCAGTACACGTTCGATGTAACGCAAGAACACACGGTTCGGCCCAATGACCAATACGCCTTGAGCTTCTAACGGAAAGCGAAAGGTGTACAGCAAATACGCAGCGCGGTGCAACGCAACAACAGTTTTTCCTGTTCCTGGCCCGCCTTGCACAACCAAGACACCTGCCTGTGGTGAGCGAATAATTTCATCTTGCTCACTTTGAATGGTGGCCACAATGTCACCAAGTTGACCCGTGCGCCCACGCTGCAGTGCGGCCAATAACGTGCTGTAGCCACGCAAGTTTTGTTGTGCACCACCCTCGGTTGTTGTGGTGGGACCATCGCTACCAATACCAACGTGACCTTGTCCGAAAAGTTCGTCTTCAATGCCGAGCAGTTCGTGGCCTTGTACCGAGAAATGCCGACGTCGTGCGAGCCCCATCGTTTCACGACCTGTTGCACGGTAAAAAGGTTCAGCAACAGGGGCGCGCCAGTCGACAACAACTGGTTCGCGATTTTGGTCTGATACGGCTAAGCGACCAATGTGAAAACTTTCGAGAGCATCGGGGCTTTCTGCAAAACGGTCGATACGCCCGAAGACCAATGCAGCGTCACCTAGGTCGAGTGCAGTTAAACGATTCACCAAAGCTTCATCGAAAACATCGCGTTCATAGCGGGCCTGGAAGGTTCCTCCACGGCCTGCCTCGCTCAAGTCGCGCAGTTTCCAGGCATCGGTTTTACTGAGCTCCAAGCATTCATAGGCATGATCAATAAATGCCTGTTCTGTTGCGATATCGGGGTGCTGTGCGCTCATAAAAGACCTGATTTTGGGGTGTTGAGAGCCTACCTGCCCAAGTTCACACAATGACATTGACTATGAGACCACAGCACAGCGCCCTATTTCGGCAAAAACTCGCCTCCTTTACTGCAATATGCTGGGCTCACCTTTGTAGGGGAAGGGCACTTTCCTCTATGCGCGCGCCTCTCCTCTTTTTGTCCACCTGTGTCTTTGCACTCAGCATTGGCGCACCTGCACGCATCGCGCATGGCACTCCCGCCGACATCGATGTCACTGGTGATGTTGTCGGCAACACCATCATTGCTGGGGTCACTTTCAACTCCGACAGCGCAACCTCGGAAGCTCGTTGCACATGGAACACCACCGTCATTTCCGATAGCAAGTACGAGCCGTATTCATTCACTGTTCGCAATGGCATCACCTACCGTTGGTACGTGCGCACCTGTGCACCTTTGGTTGCCGGTCAACCATATGCACTCAGTTTTCACTGGATCCCCATCATCTCTGAATCAACGCTGGCAGAACAAGCATCTGCGCATTCATGGAATACCTTGCCTGTTCCCTTCGTGAACACTGCACCACCTGCACAGCGAGCACTAGTGAAATTACCGATGTGGTGGTGGGTAACAAGTAATTCTTGGCGCACCGTTTCCACCACTGCATGGATACCTACGCCACGAGGAATAGTGACTGTTACTGTCACCGCCAAGCCCGACACACTCTTGGTAAACCCTGGTGATGCAAAAGCAACGAACAACGGAAAATTCACTTGTTCAGGTCCGGGTAAAGCGTGGCGCGAAAGTGATGGTGACGATGCAAAAAGCAGTTGCATGTACACCTATGCACACAGCTCATCACGCACTACATGGAAGGCAAGCGTTGCCATTCGCTGGTCAATTACGTGGAAATCAAACCTTGGCAAAAAAGGAACGCTCCCTTCGGTCACCACCACTCGTCGTATACCTGTGGTGGTCGGGGAAATTCAGGCGCTGGTCACCGAGTAATTAGGCAGGTGAAACAGGGCGCACGGGGCGGTGCCACACCGCTGAGTACGCAACAACACAAATGCTCGCTCCGTCGTCGCGGGGCTGCACGGTGGCATCTCCATCGGCAATGACCGTGTGGTCGTCGAACTCCTCTGCCCCGCCAGTGTGTGGCGGCCAGAGCAATGTTGCTTTCCCATTCGCTGCCACGTTGTCGGCACTGCGTTTTCCGACCGCTGCTACCAAGCCGTTGCCTTCGGGCACAAAGACCACCGCCCGGAGGTGTGGTTCGCCATTTGGGCTCACCGTAATGAGGTACCCAAAGGGCCTGCGGGCCACTGCTTTTGCCAAGTTGGCTGGATCTATCGTCACACTCACGCTCTACAACCTATAGTGGCGCCGTGACTTCCTCCCGCGACCTCATCATTTTGGAACGCCGTTTTGTGAATGCCCTCGCTGCCACCAGCGATGAAGCCATCACCACAGCAGCCCTAGCCCTCGAAGAAAACCTGCAAACAGTGCTCGCCCAAAGCGCAGGCCTGAGCGACGGCGCCTTTGATGACCCCGACACCTTGGCAAGCGCCATTCGCGAAGGGGCCACCCGCCGCAAATGTGCTGGCGATGTGTGCGTTGTTTTATGCGAGCCCTGCACGCAGCACTGTATTGAAGTTCTTGCCGGCGCAGCCGACGACCCATCACTCGACGACCTCAATGCCATTTTGCCTGAAGCCATCGAAAAGTTTGGCGAGGAAATGGTGAAGCTCATGGTGGTGCAGTACTCACTGAGTTTGGCTGGCTTTAAAAAGCTCATACAGTCCGATGAAAAATGGGCGCTTCCCGTTTCTCCTTCAGCGGTCGCCGCAGTGCGTGTGGCCGACGAAGCCGAACAGGCCGCAAAGCGTGCCCTGCGTAATGAGCGCAAAGAAAAAGAAAAGGCTCAGAAAAAATTAGCTGCAGAACAACGCGCTGCAGCAAAAAACCGCCGCTAATTTTTTAGCGTGGTGTGACAATGCGCAGGCATTGAATACCGTCGAACACTCCAGGTACAACAACCACCGTGTATTGCGGGTAGGCGTTTGCACATTGTCCGAATGGCATTTTAATGCGAGCGCCATCGAGTGTTCCTGATGTTCTTGCAATAGGCCAGTCGCCTTTGATGTCGTCAACTTTGAGTTGAGGAGAAATTTGACTTGGCTTCACAACGCCGTTGTATGTGCCGGTTTCATCGAGTTGTGATGTACGCAGTTTGAGATTGTCGACGGAAACTTGAAGCGCATCGACAACGGCCTTTGCTGCATCAACATCGGAGCGCAAAGTTGATGTTGCTTTTTCATTCGCTGCAACGCGGTCGGCAAGATTGCCGAGTGAAGTTTTTGCGGTGGCAAGGTCGGCATCGAGAGTTTTTACCAACCCCGTCACTTCACTGAGAGTTGCCGCCGTTGCGTCGTCATTTTCTGCAAGCGTGACAACAAGATCTTCCAGCGCAGAAATACGTGTATCAATTTCTGGGTCAATTGGTGCAACTTCTCCATCGGGCGTGTCGCCAGTTGCAGGTGCGTCAACAACCGAATCGGAAGTTTCTTCGTTGGAAGTTTCATCGGTCGGCGGGGAACTCGTTGAACTGCCGTTTGAACTTCCCGGCGGCGCGGTAACGCCAATGGCATCGGTGATAGCGCTAAAAGCGTTGACCTGCCCTAAGACAGAAACGGTGGCAAGTAATACTCCGACGAGCGCAAAGCCCGACAAAATGACGCGAGCAGTGGACCGGTTCATGTGGCGAGGGTTCATACCCGTACCGTACGCCCTCGGTGTACAGAACCTGTCCGCGCCCCTTAATGCCGGCCGAGCACGCGCTCTGGGGTGAGCACAATGCCAATGCGCACTGTGTTTGCAGGGTCAAATGCCTTACCATCGACATGACCGTGTTTGCGCACCACCTCATCACGCAGTTCCATATTGGGGTCCTCCACAACATGCAGCGACCCACGCAATTCCACATAGTGCGAGGTATTGGTGGGGTCAATGACCGACAATGAGCCCTTACCCGACCGCAGAGCATCGACATGTTTTTGGCGTCCGGCATGCGTGCTCACCCACACTTTTCCGTCACGCCACACAAACCACACTGGGGTGGAATGTGCATAACCGTCAGTGCCAGCTATGGAAAGCGTGCCGGTAACAGGTTCGGCCAAGATGCGCGCCGCGTTGTCGTTCATTGAAACCACAGAAACCCCCTCGTTGGTCACTGTAGCCGTGTCTGAGACTCGGCTTTGAATATCGGTACGCTCTACATATGGCACGCATCCTCATCACGAACGGCACCATTGTGAGCCCGAGTGGCCGCTATGCAAGCGATGTATTCATCGACGGCGAAACTATTCAAGCCATTTTTCAACCCGGCCAAGCAGCCGCACTCGGCATTGTTGCCGACAAGGTCATCGATGCAACAGGTAAGTACGTCATTCCTGGCGGCGTCGACGTGCATACACATATGGAACTCCCCATGGGCCCTATTGAAGCAACCGATACGTTCGAAACTGGTTCCAACGCAGCTGCGTGGGGTGGCATCACCACCATCGTCGACATGGCGCTCCAACGCAAGGGCGAAAACATTCAAGATGGTCTTGCTGCGTGGCATCAGAAAGCTGCGGGCAACTGCTCTATCGATTACGCCTTTCACCAAATTATGGGCGACATTCATGACCAAAGCTTGAAAGACATGACCTACCTCGTTGAACACGAGGGCGTCACTTCATTCAAGTTGTTCATGGCGTACCCCGACACCTATTACAGCGACGACGGCCAAATACTTCGTGCGATGCAAGAAGCAAGCAACAACGGCGCAGTCATCATGATGCACGCCGAAAACGGTATGGCTATCGATGTGCTTGTTCAGCAACATCTTGCACGAGGTGAAACCGACCCCGTGTTTCACTCCATTAGCCGACCCAGTTTGCTTGAAGGCGAAGCAACACATCGCGCCATTGTGCTGAGCCAAGTAGCGGGCAACGTTCCGCTCTACATCGTGCACATGTCTGCATCAGAAGCATTAAATGAAGTTGCGCGTGCTCAGCACGAAGGCCTCAACGTCTTTGCTGAAACATGCCCGCAGTATTTGTATCTCACATTGGAAGAACACCTATCGCAGCCCAACTTCGAAGGTGCCAAGTTTGTGTGTAGCCCCCCTATTCGTTCACAGCACGACCACCATCATCACCAAAGTGATTTGTGGAAGGGCCTGCGCATGAACGAACTCGCGGTAGTGAGTACAGACCATTGCCCATTTTGTTTCAAAGACCAAAAAACACTCGGGCGCAACGACTTCTCGAAAATCCCTAATGGCTTGCCCGGCGTTGAACATCGCATGGAGCTCATCTACCAAGGCGTAGTTCTTGGTGAGTTGTCACTCGAGCGTTGGGTGGAAACCTGTTGCACCACACCTGCGCGCATGTTCGGCATGTACCCCAAAAAAGGCATTATCGCCCCAGGGGCCGACGCCGACATTGTGGTGTGGGACCCACATCAAAAAACCACTATTGGCATTAACGGCAAACACCACATGAACACCGACTACAGCGCATTTGAAGGAACCGTTATCGACGGCAAAGTCGACACGGTGCTTTCTCGCGGCATGGTCGTTGTGGAAAATGACACCTTCACTGGTCGCAAAGGTCACGGTAAATACGTGAAGCGCGACCTTTGCCAATACCTACACTGATCTTTACTTTCTCCATCTCACACAGACTGAAGGCACTATGAACCGCATCTCGCATTGGATTAATGGAACCGTCGTTGCTGGCACCTCTGGTAAGTCTGGAAAAGTCTTTAACCCGGCAACTGGCGAACAATCAGCAGCGGTCGACTTCGCTTCAGTCGCCGAAGTCGATGCAGCAGTTGCAAATGCTGTTGCAGCATTTCCTGCATGGCGTGCCACCAACTTGTCGCGTCGCGCCGAAGTGATGTTCCACATGCGCGAACTCGTCGATGTGAATCGCAAAGAAATTGCTGCAATGTTGAGTGCCGAGCACGGCAAAGTACTCTCCGATGCCTTAGGTGAAGTTGCCCGTGGCTTGGAAAACATTGAATATGCCTGTGGTATTCCCAACCTCTTGAAGGGCGGCTATAGCGAGCAAGCTTCCGCCGGAGTAGATGTGTACAACATTCGCCAACCTCTTGGCGTTGTTGCCGGCATCACCCCGTTCAACTTTCCCGCAATGGTGCCCATGTGGATGTTTGCCAATGCATTGGGTTGCGGCAACACGTTCATTTTGAAGCCAAGCGAAAAAGACCCATCGGTCACCATGTTCATTGCCGAGTTGCTCAAGCAGGCTGGCCTTCCCGACGGCTGCTTCAACGTTGTGCACGGCGACAAGGTGGCAGTCGACCGCATACTTGATCACCCCGACATTGCAGCAATTTCATTTGTGGGTTCAACGCCCATTGCAAAATACATTTACGAAACCGGCACACGAAACGGAAAGCGTGTTCAAGCTTTAGGTGGCGCAAAAAACCATATGCTCGTGCTTCCCGATGCCGACCTCAATATGGCTGCCGACGCTGCGGTCAGTGCTGCTTATGGTTCTGCGGGCGAACGTTGCATGGCCATTTCTGTATTGCTTGCACACGACTCCATCGCCGACGCACTCATTTCCAAAATTGAAGAGCGCATCCCCAACATCACTGTTGGTGCAGGCGACGACCCTACGAGCGAAATGGGCCCGCTCATCACCGGTGAACATCGCGACAAGGTAGCTACGTACATTGCAGGCGCTACGCAAGAAGGCGCAACGCTCGTGGTTGATGGGCGCACCGATGTTCCTGCACAAGGCTTCTACTTGAAGCCAAGCCTCATCGACAATGTCGCACCTGGCATGAAGTGTTACGACGATGAAATTTTTGGTCCGGTCTTGTCGGTTGTTCGTGTGAAGAGCTACGACGAAGGCGTTCAACTCATCAACAACAACCTCTATGGCAATGGCACGGCAATTTTCACTCGCGATGGCGGAGCTGCTCGTCAGTTCCAGTTCGACATCAACGTGGGCATGGTAGGCATCAACGTTCCAGTTCCGGTGCCTGTGTCGTACTACTCATTTGGCGGTTGGAAATCGAGCCTCTTTGGCGATCAACATATGTACGGCCCAGAAGGCATTAACTTCTACACCCGTTCCAAAGTTGTTACTTCGCGCTGGCCAGACCCGCGCACGTCAACGGTTGATCTTGGGTTCCCGCAGAACCGTTAAGTTCTCAGTTATTTGCCCGTGTAAAAAGCATCGGCAACATCGAGTGCCTCATCGATAATGGCTAAACCATCACGCAATTCCTGATCGGAAATGACGAGTGGTGGCACCACGTGCAATCGATTGAAGTGTGTAAATGGCCACAGGTTTTTTGCCTTGCACGCTGCCGCTAGATCGCCCATTGGTTGCGCGGCAGGCCCTGATGCATTGAAGGGAACAAGTGGTTCACGCGTTTCACGATCGCGCACCAGCTCAATTGCCCAAAACACGCCCAAGCCACGAACATCGCCCACGCTTGGATGTTTTGCTTTTAATTTTTCAAGCTCTGGCCCAATGATGTCTGCGCCCAAATGCCGGGCATGCTCCACGATCTTTTCTTCTTTGAAAATATTGATGGAGGCAACGGCCGATGCACATGCAAGCGGGTGACCGCTATAGGTCAGACCACCGGGGTATGGCTTTTGACGGAAGGTTTCAGAGATGCGATCAGAAATAATGACGCCACCCAATGGCAAGTAACCCGAGTTCACGCCTTTAGCGAAGCAGATGAGATCGGGAGCAACATTCCAATGGTCAACTGCAAACCATTCACCGCAGCGACCAAAACCCGACATCACTTCATCGCAAATCATCACGATGCCAGTGCGATCGCAAATGTCACGCACACCTTGCAAATAACCCGGTGGTGGTACCAAAATTCCGTTGGTACCTACAACGCTTTCTAAAACAATGGCGGCAATATTGTTTGCACCTTCCACCATAATGACGTCTTCAAGATGCTGTAGTGCGCGTTCGCTTTCTTCAATGTCGCTTTGTGAATAGAACTGCGAACGGTATGGGTATGGCCCCCAGAATTTAATGATTCCCGTGGTTGATGGCTCACTGCCCCAACGTCGCGGGTCACCGGTCAATTGAATAGCCGCTGCGGTTCCACCGTGGTAACTGCGATACGCAGAAAGCACTTTGTGGCGGCCTGTGTGAACACGCGCCATACGTATTGCGTTTTCTGTTGCCTCTGCCCCACCGTTGGTGAAAAACACCATGTTCAAATCGCCAGGAGCGAGTTCACAGATGAGCCGCGCGGCTTCGCTCCGTGCATCGTTGGCATGTATCGGAGAAATGGTGCACAAGCGGTCGGCGTATTCTTTAATTGCTGCAATGAGTTTTGGATGCTGGTGGCCAATGTTGACATTGACGAGTTGGCTCGAAAAGTCGAGGTACTTACGCCCCGTCTCGTCCCAAAACCACGAACCTTCGCCGCCAGCAACAACCAATGGGTTCAGTGTGCTTTGCGCCGACCACGAGTGGAAGACGTGTTTGCGGTCGTTGGCAAAAGCCTGAGATGGATTGGTGTCGAGAATGGCCATGTGAAAAGACTAGAACAGCCCGACGACATTGCCCTCGTCGTCGAGGTCAATGCTTTCAGCAGCAGGCGCAGAGCCGAGACCTGGCATGGTGCTCATATCGCCGCAGATGGGGTACACAAAGCCCGCCCCCACCGAGGCGCGCACTTCACGTACACGCAAAATATGACCCGTTGGAGCCCCTTTGAGAGTGGGGTCGGCCGAAATACTGAGGTGCGTTTTAGCAATACACACTGGCAAATTGCCCATCCCCAGATTTTCATACCGATCAAGCTGTTCGCTCGCTAACTCGGAATACTCCACACTGGCTGCACCGTAAATAGTACTGGCCACTTTTTCAATTTTTTCGCGAAGTGAAAACGAGTCGGGGTACAACATGGAAAATGTGGTGGGTTCGTTGCACGCTTCTACTACTGCATGCGCAAGTTCAATAGCACCTGCTCCACCGTCGGCAAAATGCGTACACACAGCAACTCTTGCGCCCATCTCTTGTGCAATGCGACGAATCACTTCATGTTCACTGGCATGATCGGTTGGAAATGCATTGATTGCAACTACGGGCGAAACACCATGCACTTGCACATTTTCGATTTGCTTACGCAAATTCGCAGCACCTGCCAAAACATGTTCTGGATTTTCCTCTAAGAGTTCTGGAGGAAGTGGCTTTCCCGCAACAATTTTGTACTCGCCACTATGCGCTTTTAATGCACGTACAGTTGCAACAAGAACTGCAGCATCGGGTTTTAAACCAGACACTCTGCATTTGATGTTGAAGAAACGTTCTGCTCCCATGTCGGCGCCAAAACCAGCTTCAGTAATGACGTAATCGGCCATGCGCATTGCCATGAGATCGCCCATCACTGAAGAGTTGCCAGTAGCAATATTTCCAAAAGGTCCGGTGTGCACAATGACCGGCGTGTTTTCGAGGGTCTGCATGAGATTTGGCTGCAACGCATCTTTCAAAATCACGGCCATCGCACCTGCAGCACGTAGTTGTTCGGCAGTTACTGCTTCACCGGTTGTGGTGTAACCCACCACAATGCGACCCAAACGCTGACGCATGTCTTTCAACGATGTAGATAAGCCAAGCAGCGCCATCACTTCTGATGCAGCAGTAATGTCGAAACCTGTATCGCGGGTAACGCCATCCATTTTTCCACCACGACCAATAGAAATGGAACGCAATGAACGATCATTCACATCGAGCGCACGACGCCATGTGATGTTGTCGGGGTCGAGTCCTAGTTCATTTCCACGAAAGAGATGATTGTCGAGCATTGCGGACAGTAAATTGTGGGCCGCCGTTACTGCATGGAAGTCTCCTGTGAGATGCAGGTTTAAATTTTCCATTGGCACTACTTGGCTATACCCACCACCAGCAGCCCCGCCCTTAATGCCAAAGGTGGGCCCCATTGAGGGCTGCCGCAAAGTGAGCACCGCTTTTTGCCCGATCTTCCCCATCGCCTGACCAAGACCGACCGACGTAGTGGTTTTTCCTTCACCCAATGGCGTTGGCGTTATAGCCGTAACCACTACATATTTGCCCTGAGGACGGCTGTGAAGCGCTTCTAAGGCAGCAAGTTTGATCTTTGCAACTCCAGGGCCATAGGGCTCTAAAAACTCACCGGGCAAGTTCAGCTGGCTTGCGATGTCACTGAGCGGGGCCAGTTTCGCCTGACGCGCAATATTGATGTCGGAAGGAAACGACACGGGTTCTAGTGGCCACCCAGGTACGCCGCGCGCACAGCCGGGTCATTCAATAGATCGCCACCCAGACCGGTTTTCACCACATGGCCAGTTTCCAATACATACCCACGATGCGCACGACGCAATGCCTGAGATGCATTTTGCTCTACAAGAAGCACGGTTGTCCCTTGCTTGTTGATTTCCGTGATGATGTTGAAAATTTGTGCAATGAGTTTTGGCGCAAGACCCATTGACGGTTCATCGAGCAACAACAACCGCGGGCGGCTCATGAGTGCACGACCGATGGCAAGCATTTGCTGCTCGCCGCCAGAAAGCGTTCCACCCAATTGTGTAATGCGTTCTTCCAATCGTGGAAAAAGTTCCAACACGCGTGCGAAGTCGGCGTCTTTGGCGCTCGACTTATGGTCTTTGCGTGTGTATGTGCCCATGTCGAGATTCTCTCGAACAGTCATACCGGGGAAAATGCCGCGGCCTTCGGGTGACTGACAAATACCCAACTTCACTCGCTCGTGTGAAGGCATGAACGTAATATCTTTGCCTTCAAAAATAACGCTGCCACCAACTACTTTGCGCAAGCCAGAGATAGTGCGCATGGTTGTGGTTTTGCCAGCACCGTTTGCCCCAACGAGGGTAACAATTTCACCTTCGTTGACATTGAAAGAAATACCTTTCAACGCTTCAATTTTGCCGTAGGCAACGCGTAGATCTTGCACCTCAAGCATCATCGTCGGGCACTCCTAAATACGCAGCAACCACCGCAGGGTTGTCTTGCACTTCACTTGGCGAGCCTGTTGCAATAACTTTGCCAAAGTCGAGCACAACAATGCGGTCGGTTACTCCCATCACCAAACTCATGTCGTGTTCAATGAGCAACACGGTGTACCCCTGGTCGCGAATTTTACGAATGAGATCCATCAACTCAACTTTTTCTGCAGGGGTAAAACCAGCAGCAGGTTCATCGAGGCACAAGAGTTGCGGTTTCGTAGCGAGTGCACGAGCAATTTCGAGTCGACGTTGATAGCCGTAAGGCAAATTCCGTGCAGCATCGCCAGCACGGTCGGCAATACCCATAAAGGTGAGCAACTCCATTGCGGTGTTACGACCTTCAGCTTCTTCACGATGGTGACGGGGCAAACCAAGTAGTGCCCCACCCACACTGGTGTGATGATTTGCATCGGCACCCACCATGACATTTTCAATTGCGGTCATGTCGGGAAACAAGCGAATGTTTTGGAATGTACGTGCAATGCCACGCTTAGTTATTTGAAAACGCTTTAAGCCGGCAAGCGATGCGCCATCGAAGAGCACCGCGCCACTGGTTGCCGCATACACGCCAGTCATGACGTTAAAGCAGGTCGTTTTGCCAGCACCGTTCGGCCCGATGAGACCAAGAATTTCTCCACGACGAATGGCAAAGGTGACATCGTCGAGTGCCGTTACACCGCCGAATTGCATCGTGACATGATCGAGTTCTAAAAGATTGTCGCTCATGGTCACTCCTTGTCTCTCAGCGCAGTTCCAGTTGATGGCTTCCACGATTCCAGCCACCGCTCTTTACGAATCTTGCGCGGGATGAGACCCTGTGGGCGAAAGACCATGACCAATACGAGCGCTACACCAAACACGAAAACACGCTTGTCGGCAAAACCGCGGAAACGCTCTGGCATCCATGCCACCAATGCCCCTCCCACAATGGCACCCCACATGTTTCCTGCACCACCGAGCACAACTGCTGCAAGGAAGAGAATTGACAGCTGCAATGGGAAGTTACTGGGGTTAATGAATTGCACTTTGCCGGCGTACAGAGAACCTGCAAGGCCACCGATTGCAGCACCAATGGCGAACGCCCACAATTTAAATTTGAAGGTATCGACGCCCATGAGTTCGGCCGCATCTTCGTCTTCACGAATGGCGTTCCACGAACGACCCACGCGACTATTTTCCAAGCGGCGCAGCAAAAAAATCACGATGAGAATAATGGTGAGACCCAAAAAGAAATATGGCTTTGCATCGAGCACGCCAAATTTCAACGGGCCAATACTTGGCGGAGTAGCAATATTGCTGATACCGCGACTATCGCCAAGCCAATGCATGTTGTTAGCAGTAATACGAATAATTTCGCCGAAGCCAAGCGTCACAATGGCCAAATAGTCGCCGCGTAGGCGCAACGTTGGTGTTCCCAAAATAACGCCGGCCAGCATAGACACCAATACGGCAATAGGCATGCACACGAGCCACGGCAAGTTGGCATGTTGGCTCGACAAAATAGCAACCGTGTACGCACCAACAGCGTAAAAACCCACATAGCCGAGGTCGAGCAGACCAGCAAGACCCACTACAACGTTCAGGCCCAATGCCACCAACACGAAAATCACCACTTGGTCGGTGAGCACGCTGGGAAAACTTGTTCCTGGCGTTTCCACAATCCAACCAAGCACTGGCACATTTGGCCACCACGGCAAGAGGTACAACGCAAGAACGCAAATGGCACCAAATGACCAACGCACCGAGCGCGACTGATTGCCAAGCGCCTCGCCTAAACGAGAAACGGAACGAGCCCCAGAGGTAACGCTCTTGAGAGACTCAGACAGGCTCATACGCGCGCCTTAGCTAGCGATTCACCCAACAGACCTGTCGGGCGGAACATCAACACCACAAGCAACAACACAAAGGCAATGACGTCTTTCCATTGTCCGCCAAAGAGTGCCGAGCCATAGTTTTCTGCGAGGCCAAGAACAATGCCACCCAGCAATGCACCTTTGAGGTTTCCAATTCCGCCCAGCACCGCTGCAGTAAAGCTCTTTACGCCAAGAAGGAACCCAATATTGAATTTTGACTGGTCGTACACCAGGGTGAACATCATTGCGGCGCCACCAGCCATCACACCGCCAAGCAAGAAGGTGATCAAAATAACGAAGTCAACATTGACTCCTAATATTTTTGCCGTTTCAACATCTTGAGCAACAGCACGCACACCACGACCCAAACGCGTGCGATTCACAAATAACAACAACGCAGTCATCATGAGCAGTGCACCAATAATGACAATGACGTAGTCAATACGAATGTCGGTTCCGAACAATTTGAAAAGAGTTTTCTTCTCTAGAACACGTGGGGTCTGGTATTGCTCGCGGTCGCGCGGCCCCCAAATAGCTACTGCTTCGGTAATGGCAGTAGAGGCCCCAATTGCCGAGATAAGAAAAGCTAATCGCGGCGCCTGACGTCCACGACGGAAAATATTGAGATACATCCACGCAATTGGCCCCGTGCCAATGATGCCGAAAATAAGATTCGACTTCGGTGTATCGAAGAAGATGAGACCCACAACAAATGCGCTCACAAACGCCAGTACCACGGCACCAAATTGATCACCCGAACCACGTAGCGGGCGGTATGCGGCACGTTCAAGGGCTACTGCACCCGCACCCGACAAAACCATTGAGCCGAGGAGGCAGGCCAACAAAATGAGAACGAGCTGAAACCCCGTGCGATACGGATACTCGCCAGCTTCCAACATGGGCAACCCCAACACATTTGTTGCCGTAATGAGCGAGGCAAATGTGCCAATCATAAAAATTTCTGAGTGAGCAAAGTTGATGAGGCGCAATACGCCGTATACCAAGGTGTAGCCCAACGCCACAAGGGCATAGATGGAACCCAGCGCTACGCCGGTCACCGTGAGGTCCCAAAATGTTCTGTAAATCAGCCAGTCGCGCATGTGTCCCCGAGAACGAATATGTTCCCTTGTTGTTTAGCAGAAAATGTCATATACAAAAGAATGGCCGGGAACATTTGTTCCCGGCCATTCCACATTACGTATCTCTCTGTGAGAGACGAAGTTTTACTCGATCAAGCCGAGTGCAACGATTGCGCCTGCTTCTACCTTGTAGGCATAAACAGCGTTTCCTGCAACTTCACCAGTCTCGTCCCACTTGATCTGCTTGGTAACACCAGCAGCATCGTAGGTTCCGAGGAATTCAAGAACGCCAGCGCGGTCGGTCTTGCCAGCAGCAATAGCGGCAAGGAATGCCTTTGCTGCGTCGTAAGCCTCTGCACCGTAGGTCTGTGGTGTTTCGCCAGGGAACTTGGCTGTGTAAGCAGCAGCAAATTCAGCGTTTGAAGCACCATCTGCACATGTGCAGGTGATGATGGATCCGTCAGCAGCAGGACCTGCAGCTTCGATGAAACCATTGTCTTTTACGCCGTCACCGAACACAAGTGTTGCGGTCACGCCAGCGTCACGAAGTTGCTTGGCAAGCTTGCCAGCTTCTGCGTAGTAGCCGCCGTAGAAAATTGCGTCTGGAGCAGCTTCTTTCATCTTGCTGACAGCAGCTGAGAAGTCAGCAGCCTTAGGGTCGATTGAATCGCTTGCAACAACAGCGTCACCAAGAGTTGTCTTCACAATGTCGGCAAGACCCTTGCCGTATTCTGAAGCGTCGTCGATGATGCCAACTTTGGCAGCTGCCAATGTCTTTTGGATGTAAGTAGCAATACCAGGGCCTTGCTTGTCGTCACCGGCAAGTGCGCGGTGGAAGACTTTCCAGTTGTTGTCATTCAATGTCTCGTTCGTTGCCGAAGGAGTAATGATGGCAAGACCCGCTGCATCGAACAATGGGTTAGCAGCTTTTGACTCACCTGAGAATGCAGGTCCAACGATGCCAAGAATGCCGGCGTCGTCGATTGCTTTCTGAGCAAGTGCTGGAGCTTGTGCTGGGTCACCTTGTGAGTCGAAGTCAACAAGGCCAACTTGGCAGTCTGGGTTTGCGGTGTTGAATTCACTCACAGCAAGGTCTGCACCAGCGCGAATGTTTTTACCGAGGTTGCCGGCATCGCCTGAAAGCGCACCAAAGAAGGCAATGGAAACGCCTTCGCAGGTCACGCCGTCAACAGCTGCTGCTGCGGTGTCTTCGGTTACTACGGTGTCTTCTGAAACTGAACCTTCACTGTCGCTACCGCAAGCTGCAGTAACGAAGGCAAGGCTCACTGCGATTGCGCCTGCGCGCAACAGAGTGGATTTCTTCATTATTTTCTCCCCTTGTTCTATGAGTCGACTTTGACCCACAGGTTGGTTGGTGGTTACCGCAAGGTTAGACC
>CAFBQU010000007.1_pt1 | contig 47700 bp, 44 predicted proteins | sample 7270051 | NCBI WGS metagenome assembly CAFBQU01 (sample SAMEA6814184, study PRJEB35770) | uncultured Acidimicrobiaceae bacterium | biome: Freshwater; feature: Freshwater reservoir; material: water | place: Czech Republic | collected 2016-11-09 | depth 30m m
CTGTACTCAATTCATCCGTTTCTGGGAATTGCATTCGCTTGCCTCCCGCTCTGCAGATCACGAACATCCAGAAATGGCATGCAGTGATGGCAGGGCTGTAATTACATTGCTGTCATTCTGCCAAATCCTTATGAAATAAGCAAGTGCGCAGATTTTGAGCCCGCCATGGCACCTCTGGCGAATTCTCTGTTGTTTCGACTCGATGCCAAAAAACCCTATATTTATTGATGTTTTACACCCACAATGCCCGATTTTGGCTCATTTATAGGGGTTTTCGGTATGTATGTACTAGCGCGATCGGCTGAGCCGACGCTTGTGCTCGATGAAGTCGACGAGCACATAGTCACCCAAAGTTTCCGGGGTCGTGAAAAAGGCCCGACCCTTATTGATCTCGGTGAGCCGCTCGATGAACTGCCGTAGACCTCCGTTGGCGTCGAGCATGAAGGTGTTGATGACGATTCCCTCGCGGGTGCACTTCATCACTTCGGCCAAGGTTGACTCCACCGTTTCTCGCACGGGTGGATAGTTAAAAAACACATCGCCATGCGGGGTGATATGTGCAGTGGGTTCACCATCGGTGATCATGATGATTTGCTTAGTTCCGTGCTGCTTAGACAGCAGTTGACGAGCAAGTAAGAATCCGTGCTGCATGTTTGTTCCGTAGGCAAAATCCCATGAGACCGGCGGCAACTGTTCTGGGGTCAATATGCGAGCAGTTTCACTGAACCCGACGAGCCCTAAGTAATCACGTGGATACTGCGATGTAATGAGTGAGTACAAGGCCATTGCAACTTTTTTTGCAGGCAAGAAGTTATCGCGCATTGGCATTGACATGGAGAGGTCAATCATCACCACTGTTGATGAGGAAGTGACATGTTCTGTGCGTTCAATCTCAAAATCTTCTGGAGAGAGCTGAACGGGAGTTCCCCCTCCCTGACGACGAATTGCATTGCGCAGAGTTTGCTGAAGATCGAGTCGGAATGGGTCGCCATACTCGTACGGCTTTGTTTCGTAGCGCCGCTCATGGCCACCACCGCTTTCGCGCATTTGATGTTGACCAATTTTGTCTTTCGCCAACTTCCCAAACAGGTCGCGTAAAGCGTTCGCCCCGATTTTGCGTAGGCCCTTTGGTGTGAGTTCTAACTTGCCTTCTTTTTGATTAATTAAGCCTGATTCTTCAAGCATTTTGGTGAGTTCAGCCAGGCGCTCAAGTGAACGTGCGGAGTCTTCGCCCAGCAGTTCTCGCACCTTGTCGAGGTCGGCTTCAGCAAGCGCGCCAGGAGTGGTGGCATTACGCATAAAGCTTTCCATTTGGTCGAGTTCACCGAGTTCCTGCATGGTTTTCATGGCTTCACCCATACCCATTGGTTCATCGCCGCTGAACTGGTATTTGCGCTCCCACCCAGCATCCGGAACAAGGTTTTGCAGTCGCTCGCTCAAACGATCGGCCTGCCACCGCAGATCCATGTCTTCGAGCAACTGCTCGGAGAGTTGTTGCATTTGCGCCCTCTGCTCGGGGGTCATGGAGTTCATCATTGCCTGCATAGCTGCCATGCGTTGGGCCATGATTTCTAAAAGTTCATCGAGTGTCTGCGGGTTCTCGGGAAAGAAATCGCCGAATTCATTCATGAACTTTTCAAACTGCGGGTCTTCGCCCTGTTCACGCTTATCGAGCATGTCGTTCAAGGCAGCCATCATGTCTTTTGTACGCTGCAGATCTTCTGGCGACATATTCTGCATCTCGCCACTCATCTGATCGACATATTGCTGCATGAGTTGCTCACGAAGTTTTTCCATCAGTTCGTCAAAACGTGCTGCTGCTTCATTCGACTGGAAATCGTAATTTTGTAAACCCTTGACCTTGCCCGCAAGATCTTGTGGAAGCATTTCGAGTTCGAGATGGTGTTCAACAGACGACTGCTGCGCTGTGTCGAGACGACGCTCATCACCACTTGCTTGCGCATCGGCCACGTTCTGGTCGAGCTTGTGACGTTCTTCGTCGATGATGTCGTCGAGTGCCTCGGAAATTTCGCTGTACACACCACCGAGATCGGAACGCTCTAAAAGCTCTTCACGACGCTCACGAATTTTGTTCATCATGTCGCGCATGCCCTCAATGCGCTCGCCATTGCGGTCGGTGAGGCCCTGCTGCATGAGCCGCCTTAAGGCACTATTCACGTCTCCGTGGTACAAAAGATCGTCGGTGACCGCTTCCAAGAGCGACTCTGCATCGACCTCAAAGCCCTTTTGAGTGCCGTCCCAGCGGGAATAGGTGAACCTTGTGGTCATGAAACCAACCTAGTTCGCCTAACCTAGGGGGTGCATGCGCGTGCCACGTACTTTCATTTTCGTCGACCTTTCCGGTTTCACGCATTTCACGGAAACCCAAGGGGACGACGCCGCCGGGCGGCTTTTGGCTGCCTTTCGGTCTGTGGCGCGCGACGTGGCTTCAGAGCGCGGCGTACGTATTGCAAAGTGGCTCGGAGACGGTCTCATGATCGTTGCCATGGAGCAGTCCGATGCCATTGTCTTTTCCATGGAGCTCCAGCGCCGCTCGGCAACCGCCTGTGCCCCGCTCACATTGCGTATTGGTCTTGCTACGGGTTATGCACTGCTCTTTGAAGGCGACGACTACATCGGTTCTGCTGTCAACACTGCAGCGCGGCTCTGCGATGCTGCAGGTGCATTTGAAGTACTCATTCCTACAGATCAAATTGAAGAGCTTCCTGAAGGCGTGCGCATCGTTGCTCACGAACCCCTCGTGTTGCGCGGATTCACTGAACCTGTTGAAGTGTGCTCTGTGACTGGCGACCCTGTTCTCACCGACCGTAACGACACCGGTGAATTATGGACGCGTTCACCGTTTGTGATGTAACGCACCTCGTGCCTATTTTTGGAACCCATCTCACCTTTTCTCCAGAGCAGAACGTAGAGATCCTTCTTTCTGAATTGCTCGCACTCAAAGAACATGGTCTCACCTCGCTGCGTTGGCGCCTGTCGTGGAACGACGTATTCCCACAGCAAGGAAAACCGAGCGGGAAACATTTAGAGCTGCTTGAAGGTCACGCTTCTGCATTTGCCGATGCCGGCATAGAAACCTGGGTCACATTGTGCGGAAATACCCTGCCCCACTGGTTTTTGAACGAAGGTGCATTTTCCGACAACAAAGCAACCGAGAAGTGGTGGCCGCGGTATGTCGACACCGTTGCCGAAGTAGTGGGCAACCACGTTGCTGGATGGATGCCTTTTGAAGCACCCATCGGCTTGGTCCATGACGGGTGGCGTATCGGAAGTATCGCTCCATTTATTTCCGACGATGGAAAATTTGCCGATGCATTCACTAACGTTTTGCATTCGTGGAATCACGCATGTCGATTACTGCACGGATCCCCAATTGCGCTCTCGTTAGACGCAACTCACCCGGGCGCAAACGCAGAGGTACGTACGGTATGGCAATCGGCAATTACGCGCGGCCGCGTTTCGCTACCTGGGCACTATGAACGTGAACTCGACGGCTTGCTGCGCAGTGCCAGCGAAATTGCTCTGTCGCTCACACATCTGCCACCTCGTAGTGAACGGCTCGAGGCCCCGCGTTGGCGCGACCAGGCAATAGAAACACTGCAATGGGCATATGAAGCTTTTTCGGGAACACCGCTTAGTGTTTCCGGTGTTCCTTCAACAAGTGCCGACGGGGAACTCACAGAGTTGCTCTCATTTACTTCTCAGATGGTGGACGATCTGAAGAGCGATGGTTTGGCGCTTCAACATGTTTGGATGAGCAGCCTTGAACGCACTGCGGGCCTTACCTCATTGCCTGTTTTCTCTTCGCCCGCAAAGTAGCTGTACCCTTTCGCATCATGAGCACCCCTATTTGGCGAGTATCTGATGAGAAAAAATCAGGCCTTGCGCTCACCCAATTTTTTGCACAATATGGTCTCTCTTCTTTTGAAGATGCGATGGAATGGAGTTTGCGCGAACCAAACGAGTTCTGGCGAGCTGTGTGGAACACCACTGGAATTGTTGGCGTGCCAGGCGAACCTGCCGTTCGTTTCCCCTCCGAGAGCATTGTAGAAACTGAATTTTTCCCTCATGCCCTGCTCAATATTGTGGATACCTTTCTGCAACCACGCGACAATGCCACTGCTGACGCGATTGTTTACGTTTCAGAAACAGGCGAACGACACTCCATCACATGGAGTCAATTGCACACTGATGTCAATAGGGCAACTCATGCACTTCACCAATACGGGGTACAAGCAGGCGACCGCGTGGCCGCCTGGATGCCAAACAGGCCAGAAACCATCGTTCTGTACCTTGCGACTCAAGCACTTGGTGCCATCTTCACCTCAACGTCATCAGACTTTGGAGTGCAGGGAGTTATAGACCGATTCAGTCAAACCACACCTCGTGTTTTACTTGCCGCAGATGAGTACTCATATGGAGGAAAAAGCTTTTCCTGCAGAGACAGGTTGCAAGAAATTATCGAAGCTTTGCCCTCTCTTGAACATGTTATTTATGTCGAGACATCAAGCTCGCAAGAAAAACCTTTGCCGCTGACAAAAAGTTGGAACGAGTTTCTTGCATCGGGAAGCGAAGTTCCTTTTGAGCGGCCACGCTTCCCTTTCAATCATCCTGGTCTCATTTTGTACTCGTCAGGAACAACTGGGATGCCAAAGTGCATAGTGCATAAGGCCGCGGGCGTTCTTCTCACACACCTCAAAGAGCAGCAACTGCATTGTGATGTGCACCCCGGTGACACTGTTTTTTATTTCACCACATGCGGGTGGATGATGTGGAACTGGTTAACTTCTGCGCTTGCATCGGGTGCCACCATTGTGCTCTTCGACGGCAACCCCGCGTATCCCAATTTGAATACGTTATTTGACCTCTGCGAACGAGAAGACATCACGCTTCTTGGCACGTCGGCAAAATTTATCGACTCGTGTCGCAAAGCTGAACTTTCTCCCAGTAGTACGCACCGTTTCCCGGCCCTACGCACTATCTGTTCCACTGGGTCTCCGCTCAACGCTGCAGGTTTTGAATGGGTATATGAATATTTTGCTCCGCAAGCACACCTTGCATCTATTTCAGGTGGCACAGACCTCTGCGGATGTTTTGTAGGTGGCGACCCCACTCGCCCCGTTTATGCTGGTGAAATTCAAGGCGCCATGTTGGGAATGGATGTTTCCGTCTTCAACGACATCGGCGAAGAACTCCTCACCGGCACAGGCGAGCTTGTTTGCCGCAATGCATTCCCCTCAATGCCCAATGGATTTTGGGGAGATACAACAGGTGAGAAATATCACAACACGTACTTTTCTCGCTTCGAAAACACTTGGACACATGGCGACTTCGCATCACGTACTACACACGATGGCTTTGTCATTCATGGACGTTCTGATGCCACGTTGAATGTTGGTGGAGTGCGCATGGGAACTGCCGAAATATATTCGCAAGTTGAGACGTTTGCAGAAATTATTGAGTCGGTTGCAGTTGCGCAAGAGTGGGACGACGACACGCGCATCGTTCTTTTTCTTCGCATGGCCAATAACACACAGTGCACACCAGAGCTAGAACAAGCTCTGCGCCTGCGTTTACGTCAGTTCATTTCGCCACGCCATGTGCCGGCACTCATCATTCCTGTTTCCGACATTCCCCGCACTCGCTCAGGAAAGATCAGCGAGTTGGCAGTGACCGACATTGTCAATGGCCGCCCAGTGCGTAACACTGAGGCGCTAGCCAACCCAGAATGCCTCAAAGAATTTACAATTCCCACCTGAAAGCCACCGCAGGCATAGCAACGTCGAGTTGCACCACCTAACATCACCTGTATGTCGACTTCCACCTTGCTTCACGGCGGCGCAGTTATTGATGGCACAGGTTCGCCTCCGCAGCTCAATTCATCAGTTCTCATTGAAGGCGAAAAAATCATTGCGGTCGGTGCTGAGGCCGATGCTCTTGCTCAGTCCCATAAAGATGTTCAGAAAATTGATGTCTCTGGCCTCACCGTCATGCCCGGTCTTATTGACGCACACACACATGTGACCTTGGGGGAACCCGCCAGCAACGATGAACTCTTCCATCGTCGCGAACCAGCAACCGCTGCTCTCATTGCTGCCCACAATGTCAAGAAAATATTGCAGGCAGGCGTTACCAGCATTCTCGACGTTGATGGCATTTTCAACATTGGGCCAGCCCTCCGCGATGCTATTAATGCAGGTATCACTGAAGGACCTTCAATGAAGTCGGGCACGTTTGCGCTCATGACCGCTGTAGGTGGCACTGCGGGTCGCATGATTCCCGACCATGGCACAGCTGGTTACGCCGAGGTTGTTCACAACCGCGACGAGATGGTGCGTGTTGTGCGCCGCCAAATTAAAGATGGCGCTGACATCATTAAAATTCATGTCACTGGCGTCATCCCTGCACGCAGTGGAGAGATCCAAGTGTGGACGCGTGACGAGTTGAAAACTGTGTGCGATACCGCACACGACCTCGGAGTTCCCGTTACCGCACATTGTCGTGGCGACCAAGCAACACTCGATGCCGTACTCGCTGGTGTCGACATTATTTGGCACGCTTCATTTCTTGGCGAGCGAGCACTCGAGGCAATTATCGATAAGAAGACTGCCGTTGGGCCGGTTTTTACCTTCCTCGCAAACCTTGCCGAATACGGCGCCAAAGTAGGAGCAACCGCAAGCGTGCAGTCCACTTTTGCCGGCGAGTTGGAACACACTGGCGCACGACTGCGCCAGGCGTACGACGCTGGTGTTCCACTCCTTTGCGGCTCAGAGAGTGGCTTCTCCATTACTCCTTACGGCAACTGGCATGCGCGTGAAATGGAAGTATTCGTGCAGCACATGGGTCTCACCCCACTGCAAGCAATTTCATGTGCCACGTATACCAATGCTCATGCACTCCAGCAATTTGGTCAGGTAGGCATCATTGCCGCTGGTGCACAAGCCGACATTTTGGTGCTCGATGGCCACCCTGAAAAAGATGTTGCTGTCTTGGGAAATAAGACTTCTTTTCGTCATCTTTTCAAAAAGGGACGTGCCATTACTTTGGCCGAAGTTCCTGAGCGCTCACTTTTGCGCGGAGAACGCGTTGAACCCTGGTCGGCTCAACTATTGAAATGGGATCTCATTCATCAGAAGTGAGAGCGTCGCCTAGGGTTTCGCGCCATTTCCCAATATCTACGTAATCACGAAAAGCAGTAATTTTCTGCGCGACCAGGTCCACTTCAACCACACAATGGCACGGCACCGCATATTTGTGACCCTTGATCCAAAAACAATCGAGCCGCTCGCAATGCACGCGATGCTCAGCGGTCGCAATGGTGTGAATTTGCCATTCGATGCGTTCACTACGCGTCACAATGGGGCGAAACATTTCGATAATCGCGTTTCTCCCGACGGCTGGCTCATAGGGAACGTTGCTATACGTAGCATTTTCGGCAAAATGGGCACCAATTGCGTCAAGATCGCCACTTTCCACCGCAGTAAATAGACTGAGCACAATCTGTTCAGGGGTCATTGTCGACAGAGTACAACGAAACGCGAGGGGAACATATGAAACGAGCAATAGTCACTGGTGCTGGCCGTGGCATTGGGCTCGCCATTGCGCAACGACTCGCTGCCGAAGGTTGGGTTGTTGGTGTTCTCGATACCAATGAAGCCGATGTAAAAAAAGCCGTTGCCGACATTCCACATTCCATCGCACTCGTTGCCGACATTTCACAACCCGATTCCGTTACTGCTGCCCTCGAAACTTTTGGAGAAGCGCCGCACTGCCTGGTGAACAACGCTGGCATCGTACGATTTGGGCCGCTCCTCACACTCAGCCATAGCGACTTCTCTGCCGTGGTCAACGTCAACCTCATTGGCACTTTCACTATGGCACGCGCTGTAGCTCAAAAAATGATTGATGCACATATTCAAGGCACCATCATCAACGTCACTTCAATGAATGGTGTTGCACCTGGGCCAAATGCAGGTGCCTACGGCGCAACGAAATCGGCCATTGCACTCATGACCCAACAAATGGCAATTGAATGGGGCCCGTTAGGCATTCGTGTCAACGCCATCGCGCCAGGGCTCATCCTTGCTGGCATGAGCGACCCCATTTATGCCGACCCCGTGGTGCGTGAAGCACGCGAGTCACGTGTTCCACTTGGCCGTTTAGGAACAGCAGAAGACATTGCGAATACTGTTGTCTTTTTGTCATCCGACCAATCGTCTTATATGACTGGTCAGAATCTACTCATCGATGGTGGCGTCACCATGAGTGTGATTTCTAGCCTTCCGCGCCCTGCGAGTGTCGACTCCGTCGGCATTAAAGATTCTCAGAAGAAGTAGGACACCATGCGTTCAATGAAAGACATGTCTGTGCTCATTACTGGCGGTGGTTCAGGTATTGGCGAAGAGGCCGCTCGCTACTATGCAGAAAATGGCGCAAAAGTAACCATTTGTGGCCGGCGCGAAGAGAAAATTCGTGCGGTTGCCGAAAGTATTGGTCCACTGTGTGCATGGGTTGTGGCCGACGTAACAAAAACAGCCGATCTCAAAAAAATTGTTACTCGCTGCGTTGAACATGGTGGCGGCATCGATGCACTCATTTCGAATGCAGGAAATATGTTGCGTCGCTCTATTGGTGATTGGACCGAAGAATCATTACTCGATATTTTCCACACCAACGTGGTCGCTGGCATGCTGCTCAGCCAAGAAGCACTCCCACACCTCGTTCAAAGAAAAGGCTGCATCATTTTCATTGGCTCTGTATACACACAGCGTGCCTTTCCTGGTGCAGCACCATATGCCGCAACTAAAGGTGCTCTCGAAGCGCTCGTCAAAGTGCTTGCATCTGAAGTTGGTCCACAAGGTGTTCGCGTTGGTGCAGTTCGCCCCGGGGCGGTACTCACAGAAATTAATGAACGCTCTGGCGACTTCACCCATGAAGAAGCTGCGGCACGTTTAGAGTCGATGGCAAATCAACACGTACTTGGGCGCACGGGAACAGCACGAGAAATTGCTGAAGGCATTGCCTATCTCACATGCGCCGAGTGGGTTACCGGAGACGTACTAGCAATTGACGGGGGCCTTGGCCTTGGCGTCACCATTTAATGCGAATTGAGGCACCATGAGCGAAGCACCAACACTAACTGTCAACACATTTGACGATGCAAAGGAAATTTATCGTCAAAAGAGTTTGCGCCAAGCCCTATACGACGCAGGCGAAATAGTGATGTCTGGAGTTTTAGTCAACCTTCATGGCGACGAACACCGCGCTCGGCGTCGACTTGAGAACCGTTTGTTTCGTCGCGAAACTCTGGTGAGTTACGAACGCGACTTTTTCCCATCCATCATCGATGCCACTTTAAAACCATATGTTGCTCAGGGTTCTGCAGAACTTGTACATATGTCGCATCAACTCATGATGAACCTCGCTGCACATAACGCAGGTGTCGACCGCCCCACAGGAACGCCTGAAGAAACTGACCGCTTGTACAGCTACATGATGAAATTCATTGAAGGGGCCACACTCGCGCACACCACACGCGACCCAGAAGTGGTGAAGGGTGAAGTGACCGAGTCGATGTCACTATTTGATGCAGAGTTCATTGCACCATCTGTAGAGCGGCGTCAAGCACTTATTGCTGCCGTTGCAGCAGGCAATGCCCCCGAAAGCTCACTACCCCTCGACATTCTCACTGTGCTGTTGCGCAACGAAGATGCGCTTCACATTGAGCACCACACGTTGGTTCGCGAAATTGCTTTTTTCCTTCTGGCTGGTGCACACACGTCGGCAACTGCTTTTGTGCGCACACTCGACAACCTATTTACGTGGCTCGAAAAGCACCCTGAAGACAGCGAGCTTGTGCACACCAACCGTGAATTTGTTCAACACGCTGTTTACGAAACCATTCGCCTCAACCCTTCAAGCCCTATTGCAATGCGCCGGGCGCTTGAGGATGTCACTTTACGCAGCGGTCTCGTCATCAAAGAAGGCTCCACCGTCGTCATTGATCTCATGGCAGTGAACCGCGATGTCGCTATGTACGGAGCCGATGCAGCAGAGTTCAATCCACACCGCCAACCTGCCGATTCCACCGTCAGTCGCTGGGGTCTTTCCTTTGGCTCGGGTATGCATGCCTGCATTGGCCAAGAACTTGCGGCTGGCCTGAATGAACGTTCACAAGAAACAGCCGACTACGAATACGGACTATCTACTGTTGCCGTGCAATCGATGTTCGACCGTGGTGTACGACCCGACCCAGCCAACCCACCACAAATGGACACCGCAACGAGCCGCCCCTACTGGGGCTCCTACTCAGTTCTCCTCGGCTAACTGCATGCAACAGTCTGTCGTGCACCTCTCTACGTGGAATGAGGCTCGCGACGCTTTGCGTCATCGTGATTTGCGTCAAGGACTCTACGACGAAGGTAGCGCGCTCATGGATGGCGTCATTGTCAACCTTCACGGCAGCGATCATCTTGCTCGTCGGCGATTAGAAAACCGACTTTTCCGACGTGACACTTTCCTGGAGTGGGAACAACAACTGATTCCTCGGCTCATCAACGATGTTTTCAGCCAACTTGCAGACCCGACCGAAGGTGACATGGTGCAAATTGCACGTCGCACCATGATGCGCTTGTCGTCGCTCGTTGCCGGAATTGACATTGGTGCCGACCTTGCAAGCTTTGAGAAAATGAGCGGCCTCATGGCGAAACTTGCTGCAGCATCAACTGTTGTACATGCAACGGGAGACAAAAACGACATCATTAATGAAGGGAATGCGGCCTTAAATACTTTCCTTGCCGAATACTTTGCTGCGTCACGACATCGTCGGGAACATCTCATCGTGCAAGCAACCCAAGGTGAAATGGAGTGGAGTGATCTCCCTGCCGACGTACTAACGGTGTTATTAACAAACCAAGACAACCTCGACCTACCAGACAATATTATTGCACGCGAAATTGCTTACTTCCCGTGGGTTGGTTCTCATTCCACTTCTGCGGCCCTCGTGCATGCACTGCATCACTGTTTTACCTGGGAGTCAGAACACAACGGGACTTTGTCTGAGTTAGCTGCCAATGCTGCACTTTTGCAACGCTTTGTTCACGAGTCGTTACGACTTCATCCTGCAAGCCCCGAAGCAACACGCATAGCAACAGCTGACGTTGATCTGCCCTGCGGTGTGCACATTCCAGCCGGCGCCACTGTTGTTATCAATATGGTAAGCGCCAACCGCGATCCTGAAGTTTTTGGCTCAACTGCCGATGCATTTGACCCGCATCGCAATACCCCTCCACAAGCGCCACGTTGGGGTCTTACCTTTGGCACCGGGTTTCATGCATGTTTAGGTCAAGAACTTGCGGGAGGCCTCGGCGAAGACCAGCAACAAGAAACACCTCTCTACGGCGCCATCGTTGTGATGTTGCAAGCGGTCATGCAACGCGGAGGAATACCTCACCTCACGCATCAACCAGAACTCGACGTTGCCACACGACGCCCCGTGTGGAAGCACTACCCAGTAAGTTTTGTTTCATGACTCTTGCAGACGCACATCACGAAGTGGTCGACGTACATGCCCACATCCTTTTAGAAGGAGTGATGAACACCTGCGGACACGCTGGCCCTGAAATGGGAGTTCGCGATGACGGTACTCAGTTCTTTCGCGCAGCAGATTACGTTTTAGAAAATGTGAAGTTTGTCAACAGTGCTTTTTCCAATGCACAGATGCGTATTGAACAGATGGATGCATTGGGTCTCGATAAGCAACTCGTTTCTCCAAACCCCATCACGTACTTTTATCATCAGCCCATTGCCGATGCTCTCCAGTTCCACCAACGCACGAACGATGAAATTGCGCTCACCGGCGATCGTCACCCACGCCTTCTTGGTGCAGCCACGTTGCCAATGCAGAGCCCCGAAGAGGCATGCAAAGAACTGAACCGTGCAGTGAGTGAACTTGGCCTCTTGTGCTCATACATCGGTACCGATATCAACGGAACTCCCCTGTCGCATCCTCAATTTGAAGAGCTTTGGGCCGAACATGAACGCCTAGGTGTTCCGGTTGTCTTGCACCCCGAGCCACGTACGGGATACGGGGGTTCCGACCCTTTCTTCGACCCCTGGGATCTCGACATCATTTTTGGCTTTGCCATGGATGAGGGCTTGGCTGTGGCCCATTTCCTCTTCAGCGGCATTCTCGATCGCCACCCCGGTTTGCACGTCCATGTGGCCCATGGAGGCGGCTTTGCGGCCTTCCAAAAGGGTCGCCTCGAGCAAGCCCTCGAGCGTCGCCCGTGGGGCAAGGGGCTCCTCACACGTCCCTTTGCCGACCAATGGGCTCAGATCTCTTTCGACACCGCTGTACATCGCCAAGATGCCTTGGCCTTTCTCGTGGAAACTGAAGGCCCCGACAAGGTGCTGTTGGGCAGCAACTTCGCGGGCTGGGACCTTGAAGACAAGTACATGGAGAAAATTGAAGCGTTGCAATTGTCGTCGAGTGATACAGCAAAAATTCTTGGTGGAAACGCCAAACGCATTTTCAATATTGACTAAAACGCACGCACCGCACGCACCCACGATGCGTAATATTTATCTAAGTGGTGGTCAAAAACGCCACAATATAAATGTAAATGCCAACCATATGATCCGGCATATTCAGACGAGGTCCAATATGCACCTCCAGTGAAACCACCTGTTGGCGTGTAATTGCCTCTGCATCCACCTATTTGAGTTTTTGTCCACCACCCTTGAGCGGCATAGACACTGTTCGGGTCGTTAGCAAATCTGAGACATAGCAATTCTGTTTCATCACGAGAAGGAAGGAACCAATCGTTATAGGTAGTTCCACTGACGGTTGTTGTGTAGGAACGTGCAAGATGTGCCGGACTATTCGGCTTTTTACAACCATCCAGAATTTTGTCTGTATTGATTTCACCTGTTCCAATATCGGTGCTTGTGCCACCGATGAAGTCCCAACAGGTCCACGTTTGGGCAATACGAACCCCCTGAGATTGCACATCTTCTGGGGCCACTTCTAAATAACTACAGCGGCTCTTATTGAGCCCATCGTTGTCATCGCATATAAACGGCGCTCGTGCCTTAAAAAATACAATTCCGCCACCAGGACCAATGTCGCCAACTTTATATATTTTGGGTGGCAGAGTTGTTGTGGTGCTTGCAGATGATGCTCCGCCGCAGGAGGCAACCACAAGGAGCAACGCAACGAACCATGCTTTGCGCTTCAATAATGAAGGGGTCATTGTGTTAGTGCAATTCAATGACATCGTTGTTGTCGTCGTACAAAACAATTGCTTCACCTGGGCAATCACGAGCAATACGTATAAGTCTTTGCTCGCTCATTGTTGTCACACCGTCGAGAAGTTCTACAAGTTCATCGGCGTCGAAACGAAAAGCGCTTGGCTCGTCACCAACACAGCGCCCAGAGCTAATACAACGATCTTTGAGAACCTCCGCACGAATAGTCATAACTATTTTGAAGCGGTGGCAAATGCGCGTTGCGTGAGCACGCGTGCAAGATGCTGACGGTACTCCACAGTGGCATTGAGATCTTCTGGCGGGTTGGTGTTGTTGTTAATGACCGCAAGCACATCACTGATAGCTGCGCCCTTGGCAATTGCTTGAGATGCCGACTCGGCCAAATGTGGCTTGTTCGACATGTTGACCAATGCAACACCAGGCTGTGAACCAAGTTGCAGAGCAACTCCAACAATTGCGTAGTCCATTGCCCTGCGAACAAACTTTTCATAAGCCCAACCTGCATTGGTGTGCTTTGGAAACTCAATTGCCGTGAGTATTTCACCTGGCTGAACAGCCGTTTCCAAAAAGTCAATGAAGAAATCTTGTGCCGCAATGCGCCGCTCGCCATTTTGACCAACTACAACCATGGTGGCGCCTGTAGCCAGTGCAGCTGCAGGAAGATCTGCTGCTGGGTCGCCGTGAACCAACGAACCGCCAATGGTTCCGCGATTACGCACTTGTGGGTCGCCCACTTCGCCAGCAACATGCGCAACAAGCGGAAGATGCTTCTTCACCAGCTCTGAAAGCTCTACATCGCGGTGACGCGTCAGGGCACCGATCACAATGTTGTTGCCATCTTCTTTGATATACGACAACTCTTTGATGTGCGTCACATCGATGAGTGTTGCTGGTGTCACCAAACGCAACTTCATGAGAGGAATGAGCGAATGCCCACCAGCAAGAAGTTTTGCTTCGTCGCCGTGTTCTGCAAGCAAACGAATTGCATCGGCCACAGATGTGGCTTCAACGTAGTCAAATTGTGCAGGTATCACTTGGCACCTCCAGATGTAAAGTTTGGATGTTCTGCAGCCCAGCGAACCGCATTAACAATCATTTCGTAACCAGTGCAGCGACAAAGGTTGCCTTCAAGCGCATGGCGAATTTCTTCTTCCGTTGGGTTTGGGTTTTCTGCCAATAAAGCAGTTGACGCCATAATCATTCCTGGCGTGCAGTAGCCACATTGCAGGCCGTGCTCTTGACGGAACCCCTCTTGCATCGGGCTAAATGACCCATCGGCTTGTGCTGCACCTTCGATGGTGGTGATATTGCAGTCGTGAACTTGCGCGGCAAGAACGGTGCACGACTTCACTGCTTCTCCGTCGAGAAGAACTGTGCATGCTCCGCAGTTTGAAGTATCGCAGCCCACATGTGTTCCGGTGAGACCTAGGTCTTCTCGCAGGTAGTGAACAAGAAGCGTACGAGCTTCTACTTCACGCGATGTTTCTTTACCGTTCACTGTGATTGAGGTACGAATAGTCATCACTTTGCCCCTTCTAAGATGTTCCAAACTTTGATTGGTGTCACTGGCATGTCAATGTGCTTCACGCCAAGGTGACTGAGCGCATCGACAACCGCATTCACCACTGCTGGCGGCGCGCCGACTGAACCCGACTCTCCTACGCCCTTAGCCCCAAGAGTGTTGCTCGGGTTAGGTGTATTAATGCGACCCGTGATGTACCCGGGCAGATCTGATGCAGCAGGGACGAGATAGTCCATGAGTGTTGACGTTCGCGGAACACCACTGGGGTCGTACAACATGTGCTCGTAGAGCGCCTGGGCGATGCCTTGCGCTACGCCACCATGCACTTGGCCTTCTACCAAGAGTGGGTTGATGACTGTTCCGCAATCGTCAACCAGATACATGTTGACAATATTGACTGCGCCAGTTTCACGATCAATTTCCACAACACAGCAATATGCGCCCGAGGGGAAACTGAAGTTAGGAACTTGCTGGAAAACTGTTGAGTCGAGTGCCCCAGGTTCCATACCGCCAGGAAGTTCCAATGGTTGGAAACTCTTCCATGCCACTTCACTCCACGGAACGCTTCGCGCTGGTGTTCCTTTGACAAAGAATTTTTCGTCTTCAATGACAATATCTTCGGCACTTGCTTCCAATAAATGGGCAGCAATACGTTTTGCATTTTCATACACACGTCCGCTTGCTGTTTTCACACCTTCGCCACCAACAGCAACGGCACGGGAACCCATAGTTCCGATACCTTGCGGAACAACAGCTGTATCGCCGTGCTTCACGCTGATGCGATCGAAATCGATGCCGAGTTCATCGGCCGCAATTTGCGCGTAAGTAGTAACAGTGCCTTGACCGTGTGGCGATGCACCGGTGAAAATAATGGCGCTACCGTCGGGCTGAATACGCACTTGAGCCGATTCCCACGACGCAAGATGGCCGAAGGCTTCCAGTGAACCCGGAGGGCCAAACCCAGCAATTTCCAACCATGAAGCGAAACCGATTCCCAGAAGTTTTGCTGCAGGATCTTGACGACGCTTTTCTTGTTCCTTTTTCAATTCCTCATAGTTCACGTGCTTCAACAATTCGTCGAGCGCTCCAGCAAAGTTACCGCTGTCGTACATGGCAAGTGGGCTATGTGTTGCATAGGGGAATGCATCAACGGGAATAAAGTTGCGTCGACGCACTTCCACTGGGTCAACACCAGTTTCATCGGCAATAAGGTCGATGAGACGTTCGATGGTGTACGACGCTTCTGGCCGCCCTGCGCCGCGATACGCAGCAACTGGAGTGGTGTTGGTAACAACATTTCGCCATGAAATGGCAACAGCTGGGATGCGATAGCAGCCAGCTGCCATTGCGGTGGTGAGAACAGGAAGACCCATGCCAGTGCCGTTCGGGTAAGCACCTTGATCTTGGGTAACTGTGAGCTTCAAAGCCAAAATACGACCGTCGTTGTCGAAGGCAACACTTGCATCGTGCTCTTGAGCACGGCCGTGCAACATTGCTACCAAACACTCGCTACGTGTTTGTGTGTACTTCACTGGCTTGCCAATTTCTTTTGACAATAATGCCGTTAAGAAAAATTCAGGGACGAAGTTAATTTTTGCGCCGAAGCCGCCACCCACGTCGGGGGCAACAACGCGAGTGGAGTCTTGTGGAATACCAAAGTATTGGGCAATGGTGTTGCGCAAATGGTGAGGAGCTTGAAACGCTGCCCACAGCGTGAGGCCACTGCGTCCCCAATCGGCAAGGCACACATTGGGTTCAATAGGCGTTGGTGCACAACGGTTATTCACAATGTGTAGTGATGCAGTGCGAGGTGCTGCTGCAAAAACTTCATCGAGGGGGTTTTCAAAATCTTGGAAATGCACGGTGTTGCCGCCAAGAACTTCATGGAGCACTACAGCACCTGGTGCCATCGCTGCACTCAAACTTGCTACCGCAGGCAGTGGTTCATAATCGACAACGATGAGTTCGGCAGCGTCGGCAGCAATATAGCGATCGGTCGCAACCACTACCGCAACACCTTCGCCAACAAAACGCACAACATCTTTAGCAAGCAATGGTTGGTCGAGACCTGGCAACCCACCGGGGCAGTTTGCGAGTTGAGCAATATTTGCTGAGGTCCATACGGCAAGCACGCCTGGCAAGGCCAAGGCTTCAGCAGTATCTATTGACCGAATTTTCGCATGCGCTTCGGTTGAGCGAACAAAGACCATCGACGTACAACCCGCTGGTTGTAGGTCGTCGACATATTGCCCATTTCCTGTGATGAGATTTGGGTCTTCTTTACGAAGGACACGTGCTCCAACTAACGACATTCAATTCCCCCTGTTGTAACAGACGTGTGAATGGTAGTTGCTTATTGCACCTCTCGTACAACGGTGTCGGAATGTTGCCCAACCCACGCGATGCTGCGGCGCAGGAGGCGGCCATGTTGCAGATTATTGAGCGACCTGTGGTCGTGCCCGAGTGAGCTGAAAACGGCGCGCGCCGAGCCCTGTTCATGTGTCCACATAGAGGCTTGAATACCCTCTGGGCCATCGGACTCTAAAAGAACCTGTGCTTGGGGCCCCACTCCAAGTTCACAGTAACGCTCATCTTCCACCACAATTTCGCCGAGGTCATGCACGATGGGATGCTGTTGTGGTTCGCGCAGTGTGCTTGCCCAGCGCGCAGCGAATACCTCAACAGCTGGATGCCACGATGATCCCCAGTTCCAACTACCACCCAAGTACTGCGGCCATTCGGGCCAGTCGGTGAAGCAAATGATGCCGGTGTGCAACACCAGCAACCCGCCACCTCGCTTCACGTGTGCTGCAATTTCCTCACGCAGTTCTACAGGTGTTGTTCTTGCCCACTGTGCGCGCTGCTCAGAGTTATACCTCTCATCGGTCATGGTGAACCAACATGCATACACAGTGACAACATCGAATTGATTTTTTTGCAATGCGTGAATGGCCTTGTCGATGCCATCAACAACCGTGGAATGAACAGCACCACCGTTCACGGGTTGTGCTGCGAGAACTTTGCTCAGAACTTCAGCGCTATCGGAAAACTCATGCGCCCATCCACCAGTAATGATGAGGTTCTTCACAAAATTCCCTGGCTACTCACGCTTTGGCTCGATACGTAGCACGTACTCCTGAGGCATCTTTATTCAATCGTTTCGAGAGGTGCAGACCTTCAAGCACAAACTCCACACCACTCGCCAAAACTGCCGGCGTTGCATTGGTGCCAACAAATACTTCTACTACCGACTTCAATGCAGGAATGTCGGAAAGTAGCTGAACTAGTTGTGCCGAGGTGATATCTTCACCGACATGAGCAAGTGTGCCTGACTCGAATGCGGCAAGAATTTCATTGACTTTGTCGATATGCACGGTTGCTGGTGTAGCAAGTCGTTTATACACCTGCAACACCGCAGCTTTGACGATTTGCTCGAGAATGACGCCTTCACGCCCCTCTTCAAGAGATTCAATTTCCACTTTTCCAGAAGTTGATGCAGCAAGTGCTTCCAAATCGCTCACGCGTGGCGCAACATTATTTTCACCAGCTCGCAATGCTCGACGCACAGCATTGGCGCACATGATTTCGTAGTTGCTTACCGATAAACGAACGCTCACACCGCTGCGTTGACTGATGTGATTGCTTTGTCGCGCAAGATGACTAAACGTTGCAATGACTTCTTTCATGAAGTCGGGAACGACAACCTCTACATTGCCGATGCTTGCTGGCCGAGACTCTTGTTCGATGATGGCAACTTCCGTTGCCACTTCGAGCGGGTAATGCGTGCGTATTTGACTTCCGAAACGATCTTTCAATGGAGTAATGATGCGTCCGCGGTTTGTGTAGTCATCGGGGTTTGCCGAAGCCACCAACATCACATCGAGTGGAAGTCGAATTTTGTAGCCACGAATTTGCACATCGCGTTCTTCCAAAACGTTTAACAGACCCACCTGAATACGTTCTGCAAGGTCTGGTAATTCGTTGATGGCAAAAATTCCGCGATTCGTGCGAGGCACTAACCCGTAATGCAAAGTGAGTTCGTCGCTGAGGTAACGACCCTCTGCAACTTTGATGGGGTCGACTTCACCAATGAGGTCGGCAATTGATGTGTCGGGTGTGGCAAGTTTTTCACCGAACCGCTCAGAGCGATGCACCCACGCAATAGGGGTCGCTTCACCCAACTGCTCAACAAGATCACGCGCATGTCGCGAAACAGGGGCATATGGGTCGTCATTAATTTCGCTGCCCTCAATGATGGGCATCCATTCATCGAGCAGCCCAGTAAGCGAACGAATGATGCGCGACTTTGCCTGACCACGCTCACCAAGAAACACCACATCGTGGCCGGCAAGCAGCGCGTTTTCTAATTGCGGCATGACAGTGTTTTCATACCCCATGACACCAGCAAAAAGTGGTTCACCCGCTGCAATTTTTGCAATGGCATTGCGGCGTAATTCCTCTTTGACTGGACGCGAGATCCAGCCTGATGCACGAAGCCCACCTAGCGTGGTGGGTAAATGAGAAGGCGCGACATTGAGGGTCATAGCCTCACGTTAGCCCACTAGATTCGGCTAATGAATTTCCTGTTCTTAAGTTTTGCCTTGCGATAATCGGCATTTGCCAAGGCAATGACATCGATGGAAATCTCTTTTGGACATGCCGCTTCACATTCACCGTGGTTTGTACATGAACCGAAATATTCATCCATTTTTTCGATCATTGATTCAGCACGCTTGTAACGCTCTGCTTGCCCCTGCGGGAGCAGGTTGAGGTGCGCAATTTTCGCTGAAGTAAACAAGTTTGCTGCTCCGTTGGGGCACGCAGCCACACATGCTCCGCAACCAATGCACTCGGCAGAGTCCATTGCGGAATCGGCTACTGGCTTTGGAATAGGTATGAGGTTGGCGTCGGGAGCACCACCGGTGACGGAGGTGATGAAGCCACCCGACTCGATAATGCGGTCAAATGCAGAACGGTCGACCATGAGGTCTTTAATGATGGGGAACGCTGCTGCGCGCCATGGCTCAATAACAATTTCAGCTCCGCTTGAGAACTTGCGCATATGCAACTGACATGTAGCAGTGCTGCGCTCTGGTCCATGTGCTTGACCATTGATCATGAGTGAACATGTTCCGCAAATGCCTTCACGGCAGTCGTGGTCGAAAACAATGGCTTCTTTTCCATCGGTGATGAGTTGCTCATTGAGATAATCGAGCATTTCGAGAAACGATGCTTCGTCACTGATTTCGTCAACTTTGTATGTTTCGAAATGACCTGTGTCTTTCGGACCATTTTGACGCCAAATTTTAAGGATGATGTCCTTGAGATGATTACTCACTTGTAGCTCCGTGTTGCGAGGTGGACATTTTCAAATTCAAGTTCTTCAATATTGCGTTTTGCGGTCATCGGGTCGCCCGACCATTCCCAGGCAGCTACGTGACAGAACTTGTCGTCGTCACGCAATGCTTCGCCTTCTTCTGTTTGGTATTCCGCGCGGAAGTGACCGCCGCAACTTTCTTGGCGCTCGAGTGCATCGCGGCACATCAACATTCCGAGTTGGAAGAAGTCGTCGACGCGACCTGCTTTTTCTAATGTTTGGTTGAGGCTTTCACCATTACCTGTAACACGAAGATCTTTTTTGAACTCGTCGTACAAGGCAGGAAGTTCCGACAGGGCTTTTTCGAGACCTTGTTCGGTGCGCTCCATTCCGCAGTAGTCCCAAATAATTTTTCCTACTTCACGATGGAACCAATCGGGTGAACGTGTTCCACCAATATTGAGATAACCAGTGAATCGTTCACGTGCTGCCAATTCAGCAGCTTTAAATTCAGGATGATCAACACTCGGGATTGCCTTGTTCAACATTGGAGCCAAGTAGTTGCCAATGGTGTACGGCAACACGAAGTAACCGTCGGCGAGACCTTGCATGAGAGCAGAAGCTCCGAGTCGGTTTGCGCCATGGTCGGAGAAGTTTGCTTCGCCAGCTGCATACAAACCAGGAATGCTGGTCATGAGTTCGTAGTCAACCCACAAACCGCCCATGGTGTAATGCGACGCCGGGTACATGCGCATTGGCATGTCGTAAGGGTTCTCTCCGGCAATGCGCTCGTACATGTCGAAAAGGTTGCCGTAGCGCTCTTTCACAACATCTTTGCCTAAACGCGCAATTGCATCGGCAAAGTCGAGGTACACACCATTTTTCAAAGGACCAACACCTAGACCCTTGTCTACTGCGCGCTTTGCTGCTCGTGATGAAATATCTCGTGGTGCGAGGTTTCCATACGATGGGTACAAACGCTCGAGGTAGTAGTCGCGATCTTCTTCAGGAATGTCGGCTGCGCTGCGCTTCTCGTCTTGGTTCTTTGGAACCCATACCCGGCCATCGTTACGGAGCGACTCTGACATGAGTGTGAGCTTCGATTGAAACTCATCGCTTTGAGGAATGCACGTTGGGTGAATTTGCGTGTAGCAAGGGTTCGCAAAATATGCGCCCTTGCGATGTGCGCGCCAAGCCGCAGTGACGTTGCACGACATTGCATTTGTTGACAAGAAGAATGCGTTTCCGTATCCACCGGTTGCCAACACCACAGCGTGTGCTGCGTGAGAAGTAACTTCACCAGTGATCAAGTCGCGCACAACGATTCCTGCCGCACGACCTTCCACTGTGACTACATCAACTAATTCGCTGCGGTTGAACAGGCGCACGCCGCCCAAACCCACTTGGCGAGCAAGTTGCTGGTATGCGCCTAACAACAATTGCTGACCAGTCTGGCCGCGAGCATAGAAAGTTCTACTTACTTGAGCGCCACCAAAGGAACGGTTATCGAGAAGGCCGCCGTATTCACGAGCAAAGGGAACGCCTTGGGCGACCATCTGATCGATGATGTTGACAGAAACTTCAGCCAAGCGATGCACGTTTGCTTCGCGTGCACGGAAGTCTCCACCTTTAATGGTGTCGTGAAACAAGCGATGAACGCTGTCGCCGTCACCTTGATAGTTCTTGGCAGCGTTAATGCCGCCTTGCGCTGCAATGGAGTGCGCACGACGAGGTGAGTCGTGAAAAGTAAATGCATCTACTTGGTAGCCGAGTTCCGCAAGCGTTGCTGCAGCAGAGGCTCCGGCAAGTCCGGTTCCCACCACAATTACTTTGAATTTGCGCTTGTTGTTGGGGTTCACCAACTTCACATCTTCTTTGTACGAGGACCACTTATCGCCTAGTGGGCCAGCAGGGATTTTTGAGTTCAATTGTGTGCTCATGATTTTTCCTTATGTCCTGCTCTCTCAGCCGCCCACGATGCCGGCAAGCACCGCAACGGGGAATGAAACGTTTCCTACAACAACAATGGTTGCGATTCCTGCTGCAATGGAACGTCGCCATTCATTGAAGCGTGGGTTACTCCAGCCCATCGACTGGAAAAGGCTCCATACTCCGTGAAAGAGATGGATGCCCAACATGATGTTGGCCAAAATATAAAACAACGCAACTGGCCAGCGATCAAAACTGCGCACCACGTTGTCGTAAACATCGGCCTTAATGAACTCTCCGTCAGCTCCGACGGTATTGACCACACCCCATGTGAGATCGAGCAAGTGCCATATAACAAACAACAGCACCGTGACACCGGTGTAGCGCATGGAACGACTTGCAAAACTTGCCACTTGGTAGTCGCGCTCACTTTGATACTTCACTGGGCGCGCCTTGTGATTCAACTGCGTCAATGAATAGGCGGCATGAATGTGCAATGCCACCATGGTGAGGAGTCCGCCGCGCAAGAGCCACAGCACCACGCCATGAGGCGCGATGGGATACAACAATTCTTTGAGGAACTCTGCGTAATGGTCGAGGTCTCCTTGACCTAGGTACATCTTCAGGTTTCCGATCATGTGGAAGACCACAAAACCAATGAGACCAATTCCGGTGAGCGCCATCACGTACTTCTTGCCCACAGCCGTGCTGTAGAGGTCGAGCAAGAATGGACGACGCTTCTTTTTCGCTACAGCGGTGCCCGTCACGGGTCCACGCTGTGATTCGAGTACTTGTGCCATCGAAGGGTGCCTTTCAAAAAAACTCGCCCGGAAAGCCGAGAAGAGCCATTGCGTTGAAAACGGTAGCCCCCACGGCCCGTCCAAGTGAACTTCTTCAAAAAGGGCGACACAATTCACGCTCTCCTTGTTACCGATGAGTAACAAAAGCGGGCTGTTTTGTGACCATATTCGCCCTGAGGTGGGTGAGTTACCTACACTCTCAAGGTCGGAAACAAACCCTGGGGAAGGTTCGCCTTACCCCTCCATATGAAAGGTCACCACACGTGACAGGACTTCTCGCATCTGAAGGCGGTTGGCAGGATTTCACACTGCAAGGCGGAGAGTGGCTCATTTTGCTTCTCTCAGCATTGTCGGCGTTACTTGCTATTGCTGTTGGTTTTTACCTCATGAAATCGGTTCTCGCCGAAGACGAAGGTACGCCAAAAATGAAAGAAATCGCTTTGGCGATTCAAGAAGGCGCATGGGCATACCTCAAGCGTCAGTTTCGTACCATCGCAATCATCCTTGTTCCTGTTGCCATCGTGGTGTTTCTCACCTCGGCATCAATTGAGAATGCAGACGGTGTCGAAAAACTGAGCTACATGGCCTCAGGAACATTCCGCACTATTGCGTTTATTCTTGGATGTTTTGCATCTGGTCTGACTGGCTACATCGGTATGACCTTGGCAACTCGCGGCAACGTGCGCACAGCCGCTGCTGCATTAACTGGCTCCATGCCAAAAGCACTGAAAATTGCTTTCCGCACTGGCGGTATTGCAGGAATGTTCACCGTTGGTCTTGGCCTTCTTGGTGCAACACTCATCATTGCAGTGTTCCAAAACACATCATCAGCAATGCTCATCGGCTTTGGTTTTGGTGGATCACTCCTCGCACTCTTTTTGCGCGTAGGTGGCGGAATCTTCACTAAGGCTGCCGACGTAGGTGCAGACCTCGTGGGCAAAGTTGAAGCAGGCATTCCTGAAGACGACCCACGTAACCCAGCCACAATTGCCGACAACGTTGGTGACAACGTAGGTGACTGTGCTGGTATGGCTGCCGACCTGTTCGAGAGCTATGAAGTAACACTTGTTGCATCAATCATCTTGGGTGTTGCAGCATTCAAGTCGGTTGACATGAACCCAGCGCTCGGATTGGTCTTCCCACTCGCCGCTCGCGCTATTGGTGTAATTGCATCAATCGCCGGCATCTTTGCCGTCAAGGCAAAAGAAGGCGAAACCAATGCATTGAAGCCCATCAACCGTGGATTCCTTACCGCAGGCATCATCACCGTTATCGGAACACTTCTCCTCGCTCTTGGGTATGTAGGTAACGACTCAACAGTGATGTCCAACGTTGGTTGGCGCGTCTTTGGTGCTGTACTTATCGGACTCATCCTTGCTCAAGCAGTAAGTCGTCTCACCGAGTACTACACCGGCACCGAATACGGTCCCGTTCAAGAAATTGCCGAGGCAACCCAAACTGGCCCTGCAACTGTTGTTCTCGCAGGAACTGCTTCAGGCCTCGAGTCTTCGGTATATGCAGTAGTTGCAATTGCTCTTTCACTTGCTGGAACATTGATGCTCGGCGGCGGCAACTTGCAGTTCTCGCTTTACCTTGTTGCTTTGTGCGGCATGGGAATGCTCGCGACCACTGGTGTCATCGTTTCGGAAGATACGTTTGGACCTGTTTCAGACAATGCCGCAGGTATTGCTGAAATGAGCGGCGAGTTCCATGGTGAGCCAGAGCGCATCATGGTGAGCCTCGACGCAGTTGGTAACACTACAAAAGCTGTAACAAAGGGCTTTGCAATTGGCTCAGCCGTTATTGCAGCCGTGGCTCTGTTTGCTTCGTACATCGAAACCATTGCTGGTGAACTTGGACTTCGTTACAGCGAAGGAAACCTCGCGCTGTACGGCAAGACCACTGATTTCATTGGCAAGCGACTTGAAGGCAGCGATGTTTTCAAAGCCATTGAAACGCAAATCAACGTTGCCGACGTGAAGACCTTTATTGGTCTCCTCATTGGTGGCTCGGTTGCATTCCTCTTCTCTGCACTTGCTATTCGCGCCGTTGGCCGTACTGCTGGTGTTGTTGTACAAGAAGTGCGTAACCAGTTTGCAGACGGTGGCATTATGGCCGGAACCAAGAAGCCCGACTACGGCCCAGTTATTGACATCTGTACAGCAGCATCTTTGCGTGAGCTCACCACTCCTGCACTTCTTGCAGTACTCACACCAGTCATCGTTGGATTCGGTATCAACTACACCGCTCTTGGTGCATTCCTTGCAGCAGTAATTGTGACTGGCCAACTCATGGCGAACTACCTCAGCAACGCTGGTGGTGCATGGGACAATGCCAAGAAGTACATCGAAGACGGACACCATGGTGGCAAGGGCAGCGATGCTCACAAGGCCGCAGTTATTGGTGACACCGTTGGTGACCCATTCAAAGACACGGCTGGTCCTGCATTGAACCCGCTCATCAAAGTAATGAACTTGGTATCACTCCTCGTTTTGCCAGCTGTTATTAGCTTGCGCGACAACGATGGTGCACGGTTTGCTATTGCCGGCGCCGCACTTGTGGTCTTGATTGGCGCACTCGCCTTCTCAAGTCGCAAAGCACCAGCACTTGCTAGCTCATCTGTAGCTAAGTAATTCCGAACTACGCAACACCATGCTCGCCCTCTTCAACATTCAAAACTGGTTGGAGAGCGGCGGGCTGGTATTGCTCGGAGCAATTGTTTTTGCAGAGTCTGGTCTGCTCGTCGGATTCTTTTTACCCGGTGACTCCCTCTTATTTATTTCGGGGTTCTTGTCGTCAAGCGCAGGAAGCAACGTTCTTCCGCCACTCCCCCTCGTTGCTCTCGTCACCATGGTGTGCGCCATTGCAGGCGACCAAGTTGGATATTGGTTTGGACATCGTGTGGGGCCGGCAATATTCGACCGTCCCAAATCGCGCGTCTTTAATCCTAAAAATGTAGAAAAAGCCCACGCCTTTTTAGAAAAGTACGGCGCCAAAACCATCGTCCTCGCGCGCTTTGTTCCCGTAGTACGCACCTTCGCTCCCATTGTCGCCGGCGTCGGAAAAATGAACTACCGCACATTCGTTCTCTACAACATCATCGGCGGAATTGTTTGGGGTGGAGGCGTCACCACTCTTGGTTATTTCCTCGGCGAAGTGGACTTCGTTAAAGAGAACATTGAAATAGCCAGCCTCGCCATTGTGGTGCTTTCTATTGCTCCTATTGCCATCGAATTCATTCGCCACCGGCGCCCTGCACACCAAAAGTAAGGCATATGAATACCGTTCGCTACCTCAGCCTCGATTGGATTGAAGCAATCGGCACACGCGCCACGAAAAACGCCGAACTCCAATTACTTGGTTCCACTCTCAACATAGGCATTACCCAAATGGTGAGCGACGGCCCAGAAGATACTGTCTTGTATCACCTGCAAGTGAAAGACAACGCCGTGACGTTTGGTGCCGGACCAGCCGACCCAGAACATGTTCGTCTTGAACAAGAATGGGAAACTGCCGTAGCAGTAGCTACTGGTGCAATGGCTGCAGAAGATGCATTTATCACTGGGGCGATACGCATCGGTGGCGATGCGCAAATGCTTCTACAAAGTCAAGAAATTTTTGCTGCTCTCGACCCCATCTTCGACGAAGTCGCAAAAATTACCGTTTATAAATAATTGCCCGACTTCAACGCAAGATACGTTGCCTCGGCATTATTGTCTTCCACTTGAACAGCGTCATCTGCGAGTGGGTTCACCCACACGGCCACGATAAGCGCTAGTTCATGTAAATCATTTGCACCAAAGACACCACTGTCGCGTGCTTTTTGCACACCCCTCGCTACACCATGTTGAGCAGCTCCCCAGGTGAGATCTCCATGGCGTTCGGTGTCAATGGTTGCCTTGTTCACAAATAGCGTCATTGGTTGCAGTGGTTGGTTTGGCGCAGCGACCGCCACAAAACGGGTATGCCCGACGCTGGGGGTTGCTAGACCCGTTGCCCATGCAGTTCCCACTGCACCTTCTCGGTCGCCAAGCACTGTGTTGATGTGTGCGGCGTTGGCTCCTTCACCGACAAATGCTTCGCCATATTCTGGTTTCATTGAGGCAACCTTCCGTATCGCGCAAGCTTCAATTCATCTGATGAATCGGTTCCGCTCTGTGTGTCGTATGCCAACAGTGCAACGATGCGTACAGTGTTTCCCATAATTGGGGTCACCTTATGCAGTGATGTCCGGCCGTTAAATATCATGAGCGTTCCGGCATGCATTGGCTCTACACGAACACAATGAGATGCATCGCCCGACAACACACTTTGCACACCTTCATAGTTCTCATCGGTCGCCGTGCGAAGTTTTTGTGCGTTTTCAAACTCGCCACCTGCTTGCGAAGGCTGTAATGCAAGTGACACGACGAAGTCGGTCATATCGAAATGCCAACCCAACTGATCGCCTGCGCGCATCACTGCAAGATTCAATGCACCAAAAGGGTCTGCATACCGGTAAAGCTTTTCTTGCCCCAGTACGCCGGCAACAAAAGTCATGAGTTCATCAGACTCATAGAGTTCACGCACTGCATGATGTGCGGGGATGTGGTCGTAGGCAATGACTTCCACTGCAGATGACTGCACCGTACGGCGGGGATGCCCCACAGGAAAAGAGTCGTCTGGTCTACTTAAATATGCGGTTTTGTGAGACTCAGAGCGGTGTGCCAACGCAACAAGCTCTTCTGTTTCTGTCACCATGCGCATCACTACTTCACGCGAAATGAACTCTGGCAACACCACAACCCCATCGCGTTGAAAAATATCTCGTAGGCGCGTAGTGGTCTGAAAATCAGAAAGCGGCCACTCGTTGGTATTGACGAGGGCCGCTACTGACATTTTAATTATTTTTGATTGTTTTAGATGAGTCCAAGTTCACGCACAGCATCGCGCTCTTCAACGAGCTCTGCGACCGATGCGTCAATTTTTCCACGGCTGTATGCATCGATGTCGAGACCTTGAACGATCTTGTATTCACCGTTCTTGCACACACATGGGAATGAGGAAATGAGTCCTTCAGGCACACCATAAGAACCGTCGGAAGGAACTGCCATTGAGACCCAATCACCTTCGGGTGTATCGGTGGCCCATGAACGTACGTGGTCGATAGCCGCATTTGCTGCTGAAGCAGCCGACGACAAACCGCGAGCCTTAATGATTGCAGCACCACGCTTAGCAACGGTGGGGATGAAGGTCTCGTCGAGCCATTGTTGGTCGTTCACTGTTGCAGCCGCATTTTTACCATCAACTTCGCAATGAAAAAGATCGGGGTACTGCGTTGTGGAGTGGTTCCCCCAAATGGTCATCTTTTTAATCGACGACACTGGCTTGTTGAGTTTTGTTGCCAACTGTGAAATGGCACGGTTGTGGTCGAGGCGAGTCATTGCTGTGAACTGACCAGGGTTCATTCCCTTTGCGTTGTTCATTGCAATGAGAGCGTTGGTGTTTGCAGGGTTTCCCACCACAAGCACTTTGATGTTCTTTTTCGCATTCGCCGCAATTGCTTGACCTTGTGGTTTGAAGATGCCACCGTTTGCCGACAACAAGTCGGCACGCTCCATGCCGTCTTTGCGTGGCATTGCACCAACAAGAAGCGCAACGTCTGCGTCGCCGAAGGCAACGTCACCAGAATCGGTGCACACCACTTGTTGAAGAAGCGGGAATGCGCAATCTTCAAGTTCCATCTTGACGCCCTCAAGGGCTCCAAGTGCTGGGGTCACTTCAAGCAACTGCAAAATGATGGGGGTGTTTGGTCCCAACATTGCTCCAGATGCGATACGGAATAAAAGGCTGTAGCCAATTTGGCCTGCTGCGCCGGTGACGGCGACTCGTACGGGGGTTGTCATAGACCCCCATCGTAGGTCGCACTTCCCCGCCTCCCAAGCCGGAGCGATACGACCTATTTCACGGAGGTGGTAGTTGCCCGCACCGTGGTGCTCGAGGTCGAACTCGATGTGCTCGCAGGCGTTGAACTCGAAGTAGTGGTGGTTTGCCCAGGAACCGATAAGAGCGCCTCTTCAAACTGTGGCCCAGGGCGCCCTAAAGCCTCCATGATGAGCGCGGTGTACTTCCGCTGACCCATTGGCCGTAAGTGCGTGAGGTCGTCATAGAGCCATTTGGGGTGCTCTGAGGCGTACTTCTTCCAGTCGAGGACCTGGACGTTGGGATACCGATCGGGTAACGCCCGGATGAGGCGGTTATTTGACTCTTCCCAGTCTTTTCCGGGCACTGCGTTTGTCAACACCACGACCAGAGGAACATCGGCCAAAACGCTGATGATGCTGTCGATTGTTTCTTGAGATGTGCCGCTATTGGTTCCCAGGTGAATGACCACGGCGCTGCCCAGAGCATTGATGGACTTCACGTAGTTCACGATTGGCAAGGCAGCTTTAAACGGGCGGCTCTTTTGTGCATCGACCGTCACCCCATATTTTGTCATTTCAGGCGCAGCACCCAACATGACAGAGTCACCGATAGCCAAAATATCTATCCGTTCAGCCGGCACTGTTGTTGGCGCCACCGTTGAAGTTGTTACCTGGCCCGCAATGGAACTTGTAGGGATTGTAGAAGGCACAGTGGTGGGCATGATGTTGGTGATGAACCCATCAGCATTAACCAAGCTTTGACTAATTGCATCAAGTTCAATTTTTGCTGTTGACAAATTTGCAATAGCAAAAACTGGCGCAAGAGCAAGCACTACTCCAGCACCCACCATTTTACGCCGATGCAACTTCCGCTCTGGAGTTGCTGCACCATGCCATGTACGCAACCAGACCCCGAGCTTGCCTTTTCTGATGGGCGTCTCGATAAAACGATACGACGCTTCAGTAACCAGCAATGTGCAGGCCATGAGAAATGCAAAACGTCCCCAACTCAGCGCGTTGCCAGCAATGTGGCGAGAGATTTGGAAAATAGGCCAGTGGTACAGATACAAACCATACGAACGCACTCCAAGCCAAACAAAAACTTTATTTCCTAAAACAACTCTTCCGAGAAGAGTTGACGGATGAGTAACTGCGGCAATAACGGCAACTGTGGCTAGCCCCACAAGGAAGAAGCCCCCACGATACAAAAGGTCATAACCATGGCTTCCCGTTTCCGCCCCAGTGACCACGTTGGTAAAGCGCCATGCCATGACGGCGAGCGCAGCAAGACCAAGAACTCCGATGACATCAACAAGTATTGACCGTTGCGCAATACGGGCCTCTGCGATATACCAAGGTCGCCACCACACACCAAGAGCGGCACCAAGAAACAAACCCCCCGCGCGAGTAATGGTGGAGAGATAAACAAAATCGATGCGGGCCACATCGCGACCAAGAAAGGAAAAGTATTGGTTCGCCGTATCTGCAGGGTTTGCTATTGGCCCCGTGCGATAAGTGACTGCGGTGAATACTGCTATTCCTACTGCAGAGAGAAAAAAACATAGTCCGATGAGCGGCAAGCGACGCCGTGCCAATTTCAACAATGCAAACATCAAAAGCGGCCAGATCAAATAAAATTGTTCTTCTACAGCTAACGACCACAGGTGGCGCAAAGGCGCAAAAGCAAATGCGCTGAAATACGAACTGCCGGTGTGGATTTGAAACCAATTGGAAATGTAGAAAAACCCTGCGAGCACGTCACCGCGCAAAGTTCCTAACTCGCTACGTTTGAACAAAGCGACATAAACAGTGATGCCCACAAGCAGTGTCCATAGCGCCGGCAAAAGGCGTCGTGCACGCCGAAGCCAGAATTCACGCAAATTTACCGTTCCAGTGCGCTGTGATTCAGCCACCAAAAGAAGCGTGATGAGATAGCCGCTAATAACGAAAAATACTTCAACACCTAAAAAGCCACCCTGCAACCAGGAATGGTTCGCGTGATAAAAGATGACTGCAATAACAGCTACGGCGCGCAGGCCATCGAGACCAGGCAAATAGGGCACTACTGCTGCCGCGCGCAAGCCGCCCGTGGAATCAGGAGGCAGACGAGACAACCGGTAACCCCAAGTTTGCGTAGATCTCACGTGTGGCGCTTGACCGATTCAACGTATAAAAATGCAGTCCTGGTGCACCCGCATCGAGCAATTGGGCGCATAACTCAGTTGCAGCATCTACCCCAATGCGTCGCACCTCTTCTGGGTCTTCAACCTTGGCGAGTCGTTCCGATAAATCTTGCGGGAAAGCCGCACCCGACATTTCAGCCATGCGCTGTACTTGACTTTTATTAGTCACTGGCATGATGCCGGGAATAATTGGCTTATCAATTCCGAGCGCCGCAAGTTCTTCAACCAGGCGCACATAGTGTTCCACCTCAAAGAAAAATTGGGTGATGGCGAAATCGGCCCGACGTAGTTTTTGAGCGAGAAATTCCCGGTCTTCAGTACGTGATGAACTGCGCGGATGCACTTCTGGGTGTGCGGCAACACCAATGCTGAACTGGCCTGCAGCTTGCAATTCAGCAACGAGATCAGAAGCAAATTGGTAGTCGCTGGGGCGCACATCGGCAGGGTCGGTTGGTGGATCACCACCCAGAGCCAAAATGTTTTCTACTCCTGCATCTACATACGCCTGAAGAATTTCTTCAATATCGCTGCGCGTGTGCCCTACACAGGTGAGATGTGCCATCGGTGAAATTGTTGTTTCACGACGCATCCAAGTAACGAGATCGCGGGTGCGTTCACGAGTACTTCCACCAGCACCGTAAGTAACCGACACAAAACTGGGATGCAAGGTTTCTAATTCTGCAATTGTTCGGCCTAAAGATAATTGTGCTGCATCGGTCTTTGGCGGAAAAAACTCGAAAGAAAAAGTGCGCCCGCGAGCGAGAAGTTCCGTAATGCGGGCCATCGCAACAGTTTAGTGACGGAAGTGGCGTGTACCAGTGAAGATGAGCACAATGCCATGCTCATTTGCTGCAGCAATGACTTCCTCGTCGCGAACACTGCCCCCAGGCTCGACAACAACATGCACTCCAGCGGTTGCCAACATGTCGAGCCCATCACGGAAGGGAAAAAATGCATCACTTGCCGCTACCCCACCAATGGCTCGGGTCCCTGCGCGTTCGCATGCCAACCGCGCCGCATCGAGACGGTTTTGCTGGCCCCCGCCAATGCCCACTGCTTCATTATTCTGCGTGACCACAATGGCATTCGAACTCACAGCAGCACATACCTTCCATGCAAAGTTGGCCTGCTGCAGCTGCTCTGGGGTGGGCTGGGTACTACTTGCCACGGTCCATGTTGCCGGGTCATCATGCACGCCATCGGGGCTTTGTACAAGCACCCCACCACTCACACTACGCAACTCGAACTCAGGAAGCTGTGAGGCACTGGCACGCACGATGCGCAAGTTTTTCTTACCTTGAAGAGCACAAAGTGCCGACTCGGAATATGCCGGGGCAACAACTACCTCAGTAAATACATTGCAGATTTCTTGAGCAGTTGCTTCATCAACCTCGCGGTTGAGAGCAATGATCCCACCAAATGCGCTCACTGGGTCACACGCATGAGCACGCTGATACGCATCGAACAGTGTCGGCCCAGTTGCTACACCACAGGGGTTGGCGTGTTTCACAACGACCGCTGCGGCGTCGGAAAATTGATGCACCAGTTTCCAGGCGGCGTCGGCGTCGAAAACATTGAGATACGACATCTCTTTGCCGCCAAGTTGTTCGGCAGAATTCCACCAGCTGTGGCTCCCTTCAAGGCGATACAAAGTGCCCGTTTGATGGGGGTTCTCTCCGTAGCGCAAATCTGAAACATGCTCTAGCTGCAAAGACAATGCAGACTTCTCGTCTCCACTCATCCATTGTTCAATTGCTCGGTCGTAATCACGAGTGGCTGCAAAAGCTTCAGCCGAAAGCCGACGACGTGTTTCTAAACTCAACGCACCTTTCGCCGAAATTTCTGCAAGCACCGGTTCATACTGTGATGGCTCCACTACAACACCCACTCGCGCAAAGTTTTTTGCAGCAGCACGAATCATTGCCGGGCCACCAACATCGATGAGATCAACACTGGGGTTGCTGGAAAATGGGTACAGGTTCACCACAACGAGATCAATTGGTTCAATGCCGTACTCGGCCATGTCGGCTACATGCTGTGGCAGTGTGGTGTCGGCAAGGATTCCTCCATGCACTTTTGGGTGCAGTGTGACCACACGATGGTCGAGAATTGCGGGCACACCAGTGAGGTCGGCTACATCGGTGACGCTGATGCCTGCAGCGGTGAGCGCCTGTGCAGTTCCACCGCTCGAGATAATGCTCCATCCAGATGCAACAAGGCCCCGCGCTAGTTCCTCAATGCCTGTCTTGTTATAGACACTGAGAAGGGCGCGGGGCACTGTTCAAACTCTCTGAATTACTTTGGTGACTTACTTTAAGCCCTTGACAATTTCTGCCATGAGTGAGCCAGCTTCAGTTGGGTTCAATCCAATTTGTACGCCTGCTTCACGCAATGCGTCCATCTTGCCTTGTGCCGTTCCTTTACCGCCGGAAACAATTGCTCCGGCGTGGCCCATTTTCTTGCCTGCTGGCGCAGTAACACCGGCAATGTAGGCACTCATTGGCTTTGTGACATTGGCCTTAATGAATTCTGCAGCTTCTTCTTCTGCCGACCCACCAATTTCGCCAATCATGATAATTGCGTGTGTCTCTGGATCTTTTTGGAACTCAGCAAGACAATCAACAAATGATGTTCCTGGTACTGGGTCGCCGCCAATTCCTACGCAGGTGCTGACGCCAATACCTTGTTGCTTCAATTCATAGAGCGCCTGGTATGTGAGTGTTCCTGAACGCGAAACGATGCCCACGTTTGGACCTTTAGCTGAAGGCAACTCTGCAATTTCACCGGCAGTAATACCGATGTTGCATTTCCCTGGGCTAATGATTCCTGGGCAGTTTGGCCCGAGCAAACGTACTTTTGGATAATCGCGAAGAAGAGTGTTGAACACTTTTGCTTCGTCTTGGGCTGGGATGCCTTCGGTAATGCACACGATGAAAGTGATGCCGGCTTTTGCTGCTTCCAAAATTGCTGCAGCGGCAGCTTTTGGCGGAACTGCAATAAACGAAGCGTCTGCACCTGTTGCTTTGACTGCATCGGCAACGGAGTCGAAAACAGGAATGCCTTCAACATCTTGCCCACCCTTACCTGGTGTTACTCCACCAACAACATTGGTTCCGTAAGCACGGTTACGTAGACCGTGAAACTTGCCTTGACCTCCGGTGAGTCCTTGGACAATCACCTTGGTGTTCTCGTTTACAAAAATGGCCATGGTGTTTTCTACTTTCCGTTCGCAAGTGCTACAGCAGCACGGGCTGCTTCGAGCATTGTTGGCTTACTCATTAATTTGGATTCTGGGATTCCTGCAGAAGCCAGAATTTCGCGTCCTTCTTCGGCGTTGGTGCCATCGAGTCGAATCACAATGGGTGCGCGTAAGTTCACGCGCTTCATTGCTTCAACAATTCCCTTAGCAACTTCTTCGCCACGTGTGATGCCACCAAAGATGTTGATGAAAATGCTCTTCACATCTTTGTCGAAGTTGATTACTTCAAGTGCTGCTGCCATTTGGTCGGCATTTGCACCGCCACCAATGTCGAGGAAGTTGGCTGCAGTGCCGCCTACTTGGTTCACAACGTCGAGCGTGCTCATTGCCAAGCCTGCACCGTTAGCAATGATGCCAACAGTTCCTGAAAGACCAATGTATTGCAAGCCCTTTTCGCGAGCGAGTTGCTCACGATCGTCAAGTTCTTCAGTTGCGCTGTATTCGGCCCACTCGGGGTGGCGATATTCAGCATTTCCATCGAGGCTTACTTTTGCGTCGAGTGCATGCACTTCGCCGGTTGGCTTCAAAATGAGTGGGTTGATTTCTGCGAGGTCACAGTCGCCTGCAGTGAAGCAGTCGTACAACTGAACCAAGATTTTTGCCACACCATCGAGTGCCTTTGCAGGGATCTTCGCATCGACTGCTGCCTGACGAGCAACTTTTTCACTGAGCCCATCAACAGGGTTGATATGCAACTTCACAATTGCATCGGGGTCTTTTTCAGCTACTTCTTCAATTTCCACGCCGCCTTGAGCCGACAACATCAAAAGATGCTTCTTCGCGGCACGATCGAGAGTGAATGATGCGTAATACTCTTCGTCAATATCGGACGCATGTTCTACCCAAATGCGCTTGACTACGTGGCCTTTAATATCCATTCCCAGAATATTCCCAGCGTGCAAACGCACTTCGTCGGCGTTGTTGGCCAACTTAATGCCACCAGCTTTTCCACGACCGCCTACCTGCACTTGAGCTTTTACTACAACTGGGTATTGCGATGCCTCGGCAACTTTCACTGCTTCATCAACGGTGACTGCTACGCCACCGGCTGATACAGGAATACCGAACTTGGCAAAATACTGTTTGCCTTGATATTCAAAGAGGTCCACTCTTACTCCTTATTAATAATTGAGATCTTGATTGTAAAAATATTGTGTAACTACTTCAGAAAATTACTGTGCTGCGTCGAGCGTTTCTTCAAGCCAAGCACAAATGGCTTTCAACGACGAGCCTGGTCCGAATACTTGGCCAACGCCTTGCTCTTTCAACGTTCGTGCATCGGCATCGGGAATGACTCCCCCACCAAAAATGAGAATGTCTCCAAGGTCACGTGCGCGGAGTTCTTCCATCACGCGAGGGAATAGTGTGAGATGAGCACCTGACAACAGCGACAACCCCACAGCATCGACATCTTCTTGGAGAGCAGTCTCTGCAATTTGCTCGGGGGTTTGGTGCAAACCCGTATAAATGACTTCGAATCCATGGTCTCGAAGGGCACGCGTAATGGTTTTTGCACCACGGTCGTGACCATCGAGGCCAGGTTTAGCTACGACAACTCGGTAAGGCCTCTTCACAAGAAAGAAACCCTACGCCGTTGTGGCATCTTCCTTCTAACCCGCCACACTATGGGGGTGGCATCTTCCCGGCTCAAGTCCCCGCTCGCCAGAGCTTTTGCCCCCGTTGGGGCAGGAATTGTCTTTTTCGCCCTGCTCTTTTTGGCCTTATGGGGCGCGGCCGCGCTCATTTCGCGCCATCCCGAGAACATCACCAACCTGGGCGACCAGACCTTTCGCGTGGGCTCCGTCAGCCAAGTTGCGAAAACTGTCACAGAGTCAGGGCCTGTCCTCTACCCCGACCTGCGTGACCCCGACGGCAAGCGCAGCATTGTTCTCGACCACCAAGGCTCCGACCCCGCTAAAGGGTGGCGGGTGTTCTACGCCTACCCAGCCGATCGTGATGAGGCCTGTCTTGCTACGCAAGTAAAAGAGACGCGCACTTTCACCGACTGTTCAGGTCGCAATGTGCAATTGGAAGATCTTGCAAAGCCCACTGATGTTCGGCCTCTCGTAGAGAACCGCACAACTTTATATATCGACTTGCGCGCTACGAAGTAGCAAGTACCGACACTAAACGGTCGGCAAAAATTTCAGTGTGCTCGCCCAATTTGCCGCGATGCAGTGCAAGGCCACCTACCACTTCCGCACCACGTGATTCCAAAATACGTGTCATGGTGTCGAGAGTTTTTGCAGGGTTCAACGCAAACGTACAAAACGCAGCAACTTTTTTATCGCGCATGGCAGGAAGTTTCGCCAATGCACCTGCACCCCATGGTGCTTGCCCAACGACAAAAAGTCCATGCACCCAAGTTCCTACTAACACGATGTCGGCACTTTGAATTGAGCCATGATCTGGTTTGCGAACCGGCGACAAACCCGTGATGCTCCATCCAGATTGTTGCAAGTTGGCGCCAATCATTTCAGCGGCCTTCCAGGTGTTTCCCGTCAAACTCTCTACAAGTAGTGCTGCCTTCATAACTTCACTCTAGTTCTGATGCACCTCTGAGAAAGACACCACTAGCGCCTAAAAATTAGGGCCTTTTCAGTGGCGCCCAGGCGAGAGCCAATATTTTTGTGCCCTTGTCGCGGAAGCGAATGGTCACTTCTGCCTTTTCGCCGGCACCTTTAATGTCGATAACGACACCTTCACCGAAGGTTGGATGCATCACGTCTTCACCCACCTTGATATCGGTCAAAACATTGGCATTGACTACTGGTGCAGCGGTACGGCCCGCAGCGATGGCCGCATCAACAACACGGTTCGTATGTTCTTCGGAAAATGAATTGCCATAGGTGCGCTCACGACGACTTGAGCCCCCAGACCCAAATGAAGAAGATCCGCTAGAAAAACTTTGAGCATTCGCATTGCCCTCAATGCGAAAGAGCTCGTGGGGAATTTCTTCCAAAAAGCGCGACGGCGGGTTGTATTGGGTGTTTCCGTACAAGCTTCTGCTCCATGCATGTGAAACATTGAGCAGCTCACGAGCACGCGTAATGCCTACATACGCAAGGCGACGCTCTTCTTCCATCTCTTCGGGCTCTGCGAGGCTACGGCTGTGTGGGAATACGCCTTCTTCGAATCCTGCAAGAAACACCACAGGAAACTCCAAGCCTTTTGCAGCATGCAATGTCATGAGCATGACGCGGTTGTCGCCATCTATTTGGTCGGTATCGGCCACGAGTGCAACTTGTTCAAGGAAGTCATCGACAGATTCAAACTCTTCTGCAAAACCAATGAGTTCTGCAAGGTTCTCTAAGCGGCCTGCCGACTCAACTGTGTCTTCATTTTCCAATTCCGTCATATAGCCCGAGCTCTTCAGCACTAAGCGCAATACTTCTGCCGGGCCTTCACTTTGATGGTTGCCTGCTTCATCGAGTGATGCAAGAAATGCGGTAATTCCTTTTAATGCCGCGCCACCAACCGAGGCCGCAGCCGCATTGTGAAGCGCAAAAGAAAACCCTTGGTCATGATTGCGAGCATATGTGTCGAGTTTGTCGACACTGGTGTCGCCAATTCCACGTTTTGGAACATTGAGCACGCGCTTCACATTGACTTCGTCGGCTTCGTTTATAGCTGCGCGCAAATAAGCAAGTGCATCTTTTACTTCACGGCGCTCATAGAAGCGAGTGCCGCCAATAATTTTGTAGGGAACACCAAACCGCATAAGTGACTCTTCAAGAATGCGACTCTGTGCGTTTGCACGATAGAACACTGCCATTTCGCCCCATTGACGCGCATCAGTTTCATGTGCATCACGAATTTGCTGTGCTATCCATCGAGCTTCATCGTGTTCGTCATCGGCGTAGTAGCGCACGATGGGGTCACCTGTTCCGGAGTCACTCCACAGGTTCTTCGGCTTGCGCTCAATGTTGTTGGAAATAACAGCATTAGCTGCATTCAAAATATTTTGTGTGCTGCGATAGTTCTGCGCCAAGACCACCGTGGTGACATCGGGAAAAGCTTCCTCAAATTGCATGATGTTGCGAAAATCAGCTCCGCGAAAACGGTAGACCGATTGGTCGGTATCGCCCACAACACAAACATTGTGATGCTTTGCCCCCAGCATGAGAACAATTTCATTTTGGGAAATGTTGGTGTCTTGGTATTCGTCTATCAAAATATGTTCAAAGCGCTCTTGGTACATCGCGAGCACGTCGGGATGTTGCTTAAACAACTGCACGGTACGCATGAGCAAATCGTCGAAGTCCATTGCCCCGGCGCGCTCTAAACGCAACTGGTATTCAATGTAAACATCGGCGTGCTTCGATTCAAGCATGCCACTGGCGCGATCTTTTACTTTACCTGGTGTGAGCAATTCGTTTTTCCACAAACTGATACGCGCTTGAACACCGCGCGCTGGAAAACGCTTAACGTCGAGGCCAAGGTCACGAATGACATAGCTCACCAAACGCTGTGCGTCTGACTGATCGTAAATTGAAAAAGTCTTAGGGAAACCTAAAAGATCGGCATGGGCGCGCAATATACGAACACAAGCTGCGTGAAACGTGCTCACCCACATTTGACGTGCAACTGGGCCAACCAACGCTTCAACGCGATCACGCATTTCACCAGCAGCTTTGTTGGTGAAGGTAATAGCGAGAACGCGCATGGGGTGCACGCCGCCCTCAATGAGCCATGCAATACGTTGAGTTAAAACGCGTGTTTTACCTGAACCAGCTCCGGCAACCACCAAGAGTGGCCCACCTCGGTGCACCACCGCATCGTATTGATCGGGGTTGAGAGAATCGAGGTCGAGCACTCCTAGAGGGTACGGGCGTTAATGCGAACTGGCAATTCACGCGGACCGCGAATTTGGCCAACGCTCCATTTCACAACTTCATCGGGCGCAAGTTCGAAATCGGGGAAGGCAGCAATGAACTCTTCTACCGCTACACGCAGTTCGAGTCGTGCCAAGTTTGAACCCAAGCAGCGGTGAATACCAAGCCCAAATGCAGCATGGCGATTCACTTCGCGGTCGATGAGTACCTGATCGGCATTTTCAAATTCTTCCGGGTCGCGGTTTGCTGCAGGGAATGGCAAAAGCACCCAGTCGTTCTGCTTCATTTCATTTCCGTGGAAGTTGTAGTCGTCTTTCACCACGCGAGCCATGGTGACCGGCGCATATGCGCGAAGAAACTCTTCAATTGCTGTTGGCATGAGTGCAGGATTATCGACCAACCGGCGGCGGTCGACGGGGTTCGTTGCTAAGTGCCACAAGCTCGAGCCAATTGCACTCCACGTTGTGTCAATACCAGCGATGAGCAACAAGATGATGCTTCCACCGACATGTTGGAGGCTGAGTGGCTGATCATAAATTTTTGCATTCAACAAAAAATTCGTGAGGTCGTCGCGTGGGTTATCGATGTGATCTTGCACTTGCTTTGCGACATAGGCATCGAGTGCCATAAATGCTTCTGCCCGTTGCCCAGGGGCCAAGTTGATGGACTCAAGAACATCGTGCACGAAACCACGGAAGATTTCACCGTCTTCTGGCGGGAAGCCCAACATGCGCGCAATGACGTTGACGGGAATGTGCTGTGCAAATTGCACTGCAGCATCGACCACGTCGGCTTTTTTCATGTCGGCAATGAGCTCACGACATAATTTGCGAATTTCTGGTTCCCATTGCTCGATGGTTTTGGGAGAAAACGCGGGGAGCATGATGCGACGTGCATCTTGATGGAACGGTGGGTCAGACGTAATTGGAGGTGCGCCACCAATGGGTGCAGGAATGGCATCGGGTAAATCACTTGGCTTGACGGTGGCAACTACTACGCCTCGGCTGGAAAAGTGCTCGGTGTCGTAGGCGATTTCATGCACGAGTTCATGAGTGACCGGCAACCAAGTACCGCCGTAACGCTCGGTATGAGCGACCGGACACGTGCCACGTAGTTCGTTCCAAATTTCATGCGCATTTTCGTTGTACGAAGGGTCGGCATGATCGAAGTCGGTTTTCCAACTGGTGACTGGCCCGTAGATGGATTTTTCATCAAGTGTTGTCATAAAAATTCTCTCTAGTCTTCAACGATACTGATGGCGTATTCCGGACAATTGGCAACGGCAAGGCGAGCTTTCTCTACGAGTTGTGGCGAAACGACTCCATCACCAATTTCAAAAGCATTCCCCAAGTCATCGACATCAAAAAGCTCGGGGGCGATGGCATAGCATCGGTTGTGCCCTTGGCACTTCGATTGATCTACCTTTACTTGCACAGCATGTCTCCTACCGTTGGAACCTTCTCCATCGTATTACCCCTGGGTAGGTAAGTGGCATTCTGTGTCAAAAACGAGAGCAAAAAGGCCTATGCCACCACAGAAAAACATGTTTGTACTTCTCCCGCCGTCAGAAGGTAAAGCTGAGGGTGGCACCCCCCGCACGAAATGGTCACCATCGCAGGGAACATTCGGGAAAGCATTGGGGCCTACGCGTCGGTTAATTGCAGCAACACTCGCTGCACAAGACGGTGGCTCGGCGGCACTTCTCGGAGTATCGGGCAAACATCTTGAACGCGCCCAAGCGGCAAACTCGTCTCTTGCCGGCTCAGCCACTCTTTCCGCCTGCGAGCGCTACACCGGGGTGGTGTGGGGACATCTTGATCTACCTACTCTCATAGCAGCACAGCGGAACTTCGCCTGTAACCACATTGTTGTACTGAGCGGTCTACTCGGTGCGGTGCTGGGCGCCGACCCCACCCCCGACTACAAATTAAAAATGAGCGCCCGGCTTGCTGTTGAAAATACTGCTGTGCAAACACTGTCGAAGCTGTGGCGAGAGTCCGTGTCAACGGCAATCAACAACTTTTGTGCTGGCCACATTGTTGTTGATGTGTTGCCGCAAGATCACCGCGGAATCTTTCTTCCCAGCCAGGTGCAACTACAGGGTTATATTTCCATTGACCTTGTGACAAAATCGAACGGAAAAGCTGGCGGACACGATGCAAAAGCCGCCAAAGGGCTACTTGTACGTCATTTGTTTTCTACAACTAAAAATCTTCACAGCACTGACCAGATTCTTGATCGCATCGCAAGTTTTTCGCACCAGCAATTTAAGGTTGTGACAAAAGTCAACTAGATTCCATTTATGGAAAAACAGTTTGCAACCATTTGGGAATCTATTGCCGACTCCATTGGCGACTCACCTGCCGTCACTCAAGGAACCGTGACACGCACTTGGAGTGAATACGAGCAACGCGCCTCACGACTCGCTAGTGCGCTTGTTGACGCTGGCCTTCAGCCACAAAGCAAAGTGGGCCTCTACCTCTATAACTCGAATGAATACTTAGAGGCACAATTCGCCACATTTAAATTTCGCGGCGTGCCGGTCAACGTGAACTATCGCTATCTCGACGAAGAGTTGCTCTACTTACTCGAGAACAGCGACGCTGAAGCACTCTTCTTTCACTCTTCGCTTGGCGATCGTGTTGCTCGCGTCGTCGACCGACTTCCCAAATTAAAATTGCTTGTTGAGGTCAGCGACGACGGTGAGCACCATGTTGTTACTGCAGTGCCATACAACACTCTGCTTGCCGACTACGACCCCATGCCACGCATTACACGTGATGAAGACGACATCTACATGCTGTACACAGGTGGCACCACCGGCATGCCCAAAGGTGTGATGTACCAAATGGGTTCGTTGGCTGAAGGTTTTGTGAATGGAGGTTTGGCTTTTATTGGCATGACCCCACCATCTGATATTTCGCAATTAGGCAACACTGTTCGCGATGCACATGCCAATGGCATTCGACCCATCACCATTCCTGGTTGCCCCATCATGCATGGCACCGGAATGTGGATTGGCGCGATGATGCCGCAATCTGGTGGCGCACACGTGATTACTCTGCAAAAGCGCAGTTTCGATGCACACGAAATGTTCCAAGTTGTTCAAGAGAAAAAGGCAACACTTGCCGTTGTCGTTGGTGACTCATTTGTCAAACCCATGATTCGCGCACTCGATGAGGCCATCGCCAAAGGAACTCCCTACGACGCAAGTAGTTTGAAAATGATTGCATCATCTGGAGTGATGTGGACTTCAGAAGTAAAAGAAGCCCTATTGGATCGCATCGAACACGTTGTACTTCTCGACGCGATGGGTTCAAGCGAAGGCTCAATGGGCACATCCATCAGCATGAAAGGTGTCCCGCCAAAAACTGCGAAATTCGCCGTTGCTCCTACAACAAAAGTTTTCACCGACGACGACCGCGAAGTGCAACCAGGCTCTGGCGAAATTGGCAAAGTGGCTGCAGGTGGAGCTGTGCCCATCGGCTATTACAAAGACCCCGAGAAGTCGAGCAAAACTTTCCGCACCATCAATGGTGTGCGCTATTCATTTCCTGGCGACATGGCAACAGTGGAAGCCGACGGTTCACTCACGCTTCTTGGCCGCGGGAGTCAGGTCATCAACTCTGGTGGAGAAAAAATCTTCCCTGAAGAAGTGGAAGAAGCAGTCAAGCGTGTTGAGGGTGTTCTCGATTGTCTTGTTGTTGGCATTGACGATGAAAAATTTGGCCAGGCAGTCACTGCCGTCGCTTCGCTCTCACCAGGGGCCAAGGTTGAAGAAGCCGCCATCATTGCAAACGTGAAAACTCAACTAGCGGGCTACAAAGCTCCGAAGCGCGTGGTGTTTGTGGCCCAAATTCCACGGGCACCAAATGGCAAAGCCGATTACAAAACAGCGCGCGATATGGCTATTGCTGGGCTTTCGTAAGAAGTTTTTCTTGTAAAAACGCAATCACACGAGTGACGCCTTCGTCAACACGCTGCTCTGTGAGAACAGAATGATCTTTCTTTGAAGCAGAAGGATATTCAATGCCAATAAATGCGTCACCGAGCAGGGTGCGCAATGCTGAAAATCTGTCTCCCACCAGTTTGTCGTCGCTGAATTTCAAGCCCAACACCTGGCAACCTGCTGCTGCTCGGTTGGCAATCACCACCGCATCATCTGCCGACAAGTTGAGGTCGCTCGATTTCTTTTTTCCAATAGCAAATGGAAGCGACGGCTGAGAGAGCACAGGAGCGATCATGCGTTCATCAAGCATCATCCCCAATGCAAAACCACCACTAAAGCACATACCTATGGCGCCGACTCCAGGCCCACCCACTTCTTCATGCAGTTGTCGCGCTAGCGCACGTAACCATGAAATCACAGGAGATGTTTGTTGAACAGCAAGCGTGGTGAACTCACGCGACACACAAATTTTCGACATGGATGATGCGATGTATTTTCCACTCACTTCACGGCCTGTTTCACCAACTAGCAGCGGCATCACCACAGTGAAACCTGCTTGCACAACTTCTTCAGCAAACCGCAGCACAGCAGGCGTAATGCCAGGTATTTCATGCACTACCACCACACCCGGCCCACTACCTTTGCGATAGGTCACGTGAGTGATGTTGGCAGATGAAAACGAACTGCGTTCCCAACCCATGAGTTCCTGTGTATTTTCTTTGTTCACTTTTTTCCTCCTTGCAGCGCATGTAGTGCCGACTCCACCATTACTTCAACAGAACGTTGCAGCGGTGCTGGGTCGTAGTCAGACTTCCCCATTGCTCCGTGCACATACCGGGCGTACACCCCTTCAGAAATGACTGCAAGACGCCACGAAGAAAATGCAACGTAATAGCCAATGTTGCTCACATCTCGACCAGATTTTTGCCCGTACATTGCAACCATTTCTTTATACGTAGGAAAACCCTCTAAGCCTGAAGGATCATTTTCCTTGCGAGCCTCTGCACCTGGGTCACTCCAATACACACCTAAATAGCCAATGTCGGCAAGCGGATCGCCCAAGGTGCACAACTCCCAGTCGAGAACTCCTTTAATTTCACCTGTTGATGTATCAGTCAGGCAATTTCCAAATCGATAATCACCATGAGCAATAGTTGCACCAAGTTGTTGAGGCATCCCTTCGCGCAACAACCTTTCCACTTCTTCCATTTCGGGAAGCTCGCGTTGCTTGGAATTTTCCCACTGAGCACTCCAGCGTTTAATTTGCCTTTCGATGTATCCGTCGCGCCGAGCAAGATCGCCAAGACCCACTGCGTCTATATCTACGTCGTGCAAAGCAACCATCACGTCAATGAGGTTCTCGCTTGCTGTACGACGCACCGCGGGAGTCATCACTCGTGCTTTTGTTTGTGAATCGAGCACTTCGCCTTCTACATAACTCATGACATAAAAAGGCGAACCATTTACTTCTAGATCGGTACATACACCTAGCGTTTTGGGTACTGGCACCGCAGTTTTGCCCACAGCAGAAATGATGCGATGCTCTCGTGCCATATCGTGTGCTGTCGCCAACACATGACCTGTTGGGGGCCTGCGCAACACCACCTGTTTACCTGTGGAATCGACAACGCGATACGTGATGTTGGAACGACCACCAGCAATCATGTTGAACTCAAATGGGCCGCGCAGACCTTCAATATGAGCCTCTAGCCACGCGGAAACTCGATTGATCTCAATCATGATGACTACCTTGCATCACTACAGATTACTGCAGCGCACGACGACTTAACCCGGGCGTGTGACTCCAACGACCCGACCCCAATCGACCGGAGCAATGCGCACCACATCTCCACGACGAGGCGCATGTACCATTCGGCCGCCTCCGATGTATATGGCAACGTGCCCAATGGGTGTACGGCTAAAGATGAGGTCGCCTGGCTGTGCAGCAGAAATGGGAATCTTCGGCCCACGCTGAAACTGTGCACGTGAATAATGTGGCAGGCCGACACCTGCTTGACCCCATGCGTACAACGTGAGACCTGAACAATCGAATGCAACCCCTGGCGTGCTGCGGGCAAATTGATAAGGAGTTCCAATTTGTGCGAGCGCTGCTTGTACAGCGATTCCTGCACGCGAAGAGGGTGACTTCACTTTATAATTTGATGCCTGCGATTGATACTTCGCCGAAATAGCTCTCGACTGCTCTAATGCCAACGCATCTCGGCGATTACGCTCGGCCTGCAATGCTTCACCCAAATCGGCTTGCGCACGACCTAACTTTGATTGATAGGAGTTGGCCAGATTTTCTGCAGCATTGAAACGGCTTGTTGCTACTTGGGCTTGCTTTTCTGCGTCGGCTTTTTTCTTTTCCAACTTTTTACGTTCTAAGTTGAGATCTTCAACAAGGGCATCGAGCTCATCGCTCGAGTTTGCGCCGGCATTTACGGCAACCGATAAATAGTGTTCGCGCTGCACCATGGCGTTCAGCCCACCGGTATCGGTCAGGAGAGAAGTCAAACTGTTTGTACGACCACCGCTCATAAACGCCTGCTTGGCAACACCAAAGAGGTCTTTGCGCATTCCCGCTAGTTGGGCTTCTTTCAGCGCAACACTCGCCTTTGATGATTCAATTTCCGCAGCGAGGTCATCTTGCAGCGACAAAGCCGCCGCATAATCTTCGGAAATGGCGTCCATCTGCCCTTCGAGTTGGTCGAGCTCGTCCAAGATGGCATTCACCTGGTTTTGGATGTTGTTCGAGGAAGCTGACGCTGGGGCGGTGGCCCACAACGTAGGCCCAGCAAAACTGCTGAGAGCGACCACCAAGGCGATCAGTCGGGCGCGGGGGCGTACGAACATGACCCCCTGAGCCTACGAGCCGCTCCCCATGAGGGGTGATTTCAGGCTTAAATTTCTCATTATTTGTCCGAATAAGGCTAAAAATAACGAAAAATTGCCCTATTCCCACTCAATTGTGCCCGGCGGCTTCGAGGTCACGTCGTACACCACGCGATTGATACCGGGCACTTCATTAATGATGCGGTTCGACATTTTCTCCAAGAGGTCATAGGGCAAACGCGCCCAGTCGGCGGTCATGGCATCGTCACTCGTGACAGCTCGAATAATGATGGGGTGCCCATAGGTACGTTCGTCACCCATCACGCCCACCGAGCGGATGTCGGCAAGAACAGCAAAGGCTTGCCAGATCTCTCGTTCAAGGCCAGCCAGACGTACCTCTTCACGCACGATGGCATCGGCTTCTTGCAAAGTTGCCACGCGCTCTGGAGTGACTTCGCCAATGATGCGCACGCCAAGCCCTGGGCCGGGGAACGGTTGACGCCACACCATTTCATCGGGCAGCCCAAGTTCGCTCCCCAACTTGCGCACTTCGTCTTTAAAAAGTGTGCGCAATGGCTCGACCAATTTGAGGGTCATATCTTCTGGCAGACCACCAACGTTGTGATGGCTTTTAATAACAGAAGCAGTACCATCGCTTCCACCACTTTCAATAACATCGGGATACAACGTTCCTTGCACCAAAAACTCTGCGTCGGTAACACCGCCTGTGTTTTCTTCAAAGATACGAACAAAGAGTTCACCGATTGCTTTACGTTTTGCTTCTGGTTCAACAACACCTGTGAGTTTGTCGAAAAACTTTTCGCCTGCGCGCACATGAATGAGCTCTATGCCCATATTGCGCTGGAACATTTCAACTACTTGTTCACTTTCACCTTTGCGCATCAGGCCAGTGTCAACATAAACGCATGTGAGTTGGGCACCAATTGCTTTATGTACAAGAGCAGCAGCAACTGAAGAGTCGACACCGCCAGACAAACCACAAATTGCACGAGCATTTCCTACTTGTGCACGAATTGCGGCCACCTGAGTGTCGATAATGGAATCCATTGTCCAGTTAGGTGTACAACCTGCGAGCTGAATGAGAAAACGTTCCAGAATTTTTTGTCCGTACTCAGAGTGCACCACTTCCGGATGGAATTGCACTGCCCACACTTTGCGTTGAGCATTTTCCATTACTGCAATTGGTGCATCGGGGGTAGACGCCGACGAAACAAAACCTTCTGGCATGCGCGCAACAAAATCGAAGTGGCTCATCCACACCGAATATTCAGATGGTAAATCACGCAACAATATTGAAGTGTCGTTTGTGCGAGTTAATAGTGCACGGCCATATTCACCACGACCACCTCGTGACACTTCGCCACCTAGCTGTTGCGCAATGAGTTGATGCCCATAACAAATACCGAAGATAGGAATACCGAGGTCATAGATAGCAGGGTCAAGTACCGGCGCACCTTCGACGTGCACACTTTTCGGCCCACCAGACAAAATGATGGCTCGCGGATTTTTCTTCTTCACTTCAGCAGCCGTGATGCGATGTGGAACGATTTCTGAGTACACGTGGGCCTCGCGCACACGGCGCGCAATGAGTTGGGCATATTGAGCCCCAAAATCGACCACTAAGACGGTGTCATAAGTATCAGACATCGATAAGACCATAGTTCCCGCTTGCCATGAGCGACCTTGCCGTGTGACGATGGCGGAGTGCCATCTGTCGCTCTCCCCTCATCAGTGTCTGCCACCACCACCTACACATTGCGCTTCCCCCAAAGTCATCCTGCGAGTTCAGACACCCCCACCACCGACCCGCTATACACCTACGACATGGAGCGCGACCCCAGTGACTGCATCGGGCTC
>CAFBQU010000008.1_pt1 | contig 46463 bp, 41 predicted proteins | sample 7270051 | NCBI WGS metagenome assembly CAFBQU01 (sample SAMEA6814184, study PRJEB35770) | uncultured Acidimicrobiaceae bacterium | biome: Freshwater; feature: Freshwater reservoir; material: water | place: Czech Republic | collected 2016-11-09 | depth 30m m
AGAACCCTAGGGATTAGAGGGTTTTTTTGGCGATACAGGCGCCCAATGTCACGCCCGATTCAAGACCAATGGTGAAGTGAATTCCGCCGTACAGGCGCGAGATGCTGGCCTCTTTTGCTGCGGCATCGAACGAAGCAAACGTGCGAGGTGCAACATCGAATGAACCCAATGACTCTTCGGTCATTCCATAGCCAGGGTCGGTGAATTTCCACACGCCCAGGTACGAAGTGAGAGTGTCTGCAGCGGCACGCGAAATAGTGGAATGTCCCGACGGGTACTCGGGGAATGCAGGAGTCGTGAGATAAGAGCTCCACATTGTGTCGCTGCGTTGCAAAACGGTGACCGGTCTCTCCACCATGTATTGGTACTTATATTTCCAACCCACAATGAATGCATCGGCAATAGACATCATGGTGTGAGCGACAATACGAATTGTTTCAAGTGCCGTTGACTGAAGTTCTTCTGTTGCTGCGAGAGCTATAACCAACCAATGTCCTGCAGGTGTTCCCGTACGGCCACGGCTATCGTCCCAAAACCTGGCGATGTCTTTTTGCTCTTCAGTGAGGTTCTTTGCAACAGTGGCAACTTCATCTGCTGCGCCCTGGAACGGCGAAAGAGCATCACCAGAGGTAGGTGGAGCCGGAAGTGTGCAATCTCCTGAACGTGTAAAGAACGTTTTCAACGTGCCCCACCCTGGGTCAATTGCAGGCTGGAACCCTGGAGGAGTTGTAGTCCAAATACCCGGGCCTTTTGTCTCGGGGGGCATCATTGTTTTTGCTTCTTCGAAACCATCTGTTTTGGCTCTGCCAACAACAGCATCTGACACCGCAATTCCATAAGCAATGGATGCAGCTACTTCTTTTGCTGGCAAATCTCGTGATGCACTCTGCAGAACTTGATCGCGTCGTTCACCAAAAGTTGTCTTTGCCGCGGCAACTGGGAAGAGGTTCCGTGCAACCGACGAGCCTGCAGCGAGTGCGGCAATCACCGGGTTAATGGAGCTATCTGCTTGAGGAACCGATGGGGCAGCATTCATTTGTTTGCGCAAAAGATCGTCTGGTGACGTTGAAGCAAGAAACATCGCGCTTGCAACATATGCGTACAGCCGGCTGGCTTTAGTTGGGCTGATGTGGTCGCGCGAAACCCTGACTGTCAATTCAGTCATCAACGAACTCACTTCAGGTGTAACACGAGCATCGGTAGACTCTGCTCGAACCGATGAACTCACAGAAAAGCTTGTGAACGCCGCTGCTGCAAGACCAAAAGAAACAACGCGCTTCAGCATGATCCACCCGCTACTTCCCCATTTGGCTTTGTTGTTTTACACAAGAACGCACCAGTTAATTCGTCATTGCCAGTTGCTCCCGAAAAATTTGCATCAGTAGCAAATGCTCCACCGAACTGTGCTCCAACCAAATCGGCTTTTTTGAAACTCGCGCCTGTGATTCGGGTGTTCTGCACATCTGCGCCAGTCAATTTCGCCCCGTCAAAGGTGGCTCGCACAAGGATGGCGTCTGCGAAATTTGCACCCGAAACATCGGCCCCATAAAAGTTTGCCTGGGTGAGATTTGCTTTGGAGAAATTGGCACCCACCAGATGAGCTCGTCGGAAATCGATGCCCGAAAGATCTTTTCCGCTGAAGTTGGCGCCTTCAAGATCTGCACCTTGACAAGAAGCATCTGCTACTGCTTCACACTGTGCATCCGGTGCAATTGTGTCTTGCGTTGAAGATGTGCTGGCACCACCGCAACCTGCCAATGCACAGAACACAAGCCCCGCTAATGCAGTTCTCTTCAATAATCTCATTGAGGTTCCCTAATGGTGACTACCTGATTTGGTTTTACATCCGTTAACACAACACTCTTTTTGCTCGCCGGGAACTCCACCTTGATAGAAGCTACTTTCCCGCGGAAATTATTTAATCCAAAATGAGTGACCCGACCGTCTTGAGTAAGGAATGACCCGGTTGTTCCCACGAAAGCTTTCATTACTTCTGCTCCCTCAATTGGGGTGACGGTAATTTTCGCCCCCAGAGCATCGGCATTAGATGTACTGCCCAACACTTTCACTCCTAACCACTTTCCGACACTCGCAGTGGTGTTGTGGAGGAATAACGGCGTGTTTGCATCGCGGGTAATGAAAAGGTCTTGACGACCATCATTGTCGGCATCAAAAACAATGACCCCCTTTGAAGGTTCTGTGTTGGTGAGTCCAGCAAGTTTCGCTTTTTCTGAGTAACTACCCGAACCATCATCTAGCCATAAGCGGATGGGGTCGTGTCTCCAACAATCGGGGCTGTCTTTCCATGGAATAGCCATTCCGGCCGCCGTGACCACATCACGTTTACCGGCATTGGTGGTATCGATTAAGTTCACACCCCAACCCCAGTTGCTATTGCGGATACCGGCTTCATCGGTGACCTCTGCAAATTTGCGCTTTCCGGAATAGAAGTAGAGCCTGTTTCCTGTTCTGAGCAGACTTGACCCATCGTTGCACTCGGTACGAGTACGAATTGACGTCACGACCATCGCTAATTGCTGTTGTCTTCCGAAAAAGCCAATAGCCATTCCCATGCCGTTTTCTTCTTTGCCAAGATCGGCATCAACAGTTCCGTTGGTAAAAGTTCCATCTCCGTTGTTCCAATAAAAACGGCTTTGCCCAAAGTCCATCGCTATTGCCAGATCGAGAAAACCATCTCCGTCGAAGTCGGTGAAACTAGAGCTAAATGAGTAAACCAGTTCAATGCGCGACTCTAGTTTTACACCAGCTTTTTCAGTGGTGTCTTCGAAAAAGCCAGGTCTACCTGATGCGCCGAGGTTGCGGAAAAGACGTGAGTGAGAAGGAGTAACAAATTCTGCAGTATCGGTGGTTTGCCATTCATTGGTATGAAAATCGATCCAACCATCATTGTCGTAATCTCCAAAGGAAATTCCCATCCCAGAATGTGGCCGTCCGTCGATCATTGCCACGCCGCGCTCTACTGCTTTCTCAGTAAATTTTCCTTTGCCATCATTGATGAAAAGGAACAACTGTTTTCCGGCAAGCGAGGTAACGACAATATCTTGATCGCCATCTTTATCGATATCGGCTGCGGCTACACCGTTAGTGCTTGAAGAAATTTTCTCAAACGCTGAGCCTTTGGTTTCATCAACAAACAAGACCTTCTTTTTGGTGCTCTTGTTGATATACAACAACGGGTGGTTATACAAACGAGTAAAAACAATGTCGTCGAGTCCGTCTCCATTGACATCTACTGCAGCCGCGCCGCCTGCAGATCTTTCGGGGTCGCATTGTCGCGACAAGTCACGCGCCACATTTGGTGGGGTCACCTTTGGGAAAGCCGCTTTGATGACCGTCGGATTGAATAAACAGTCTTTTTCTTCCGCACGCTTGCCGTGTGAAACTACAAATCCTGCAGCTTGAGATTCATCGGCAAAGGTTGGGGCCGCTGCCACCACGTATGACTTTGATGACCCACCACATGAAATCAGGGTTGTTGCTAACGAAACTGTCGCTAACAACAACCCTGATTTTACGAACTTTGACATTGAGTCAATCTAACGACTAACGGAGACTGAAATTCCATCCCCAAAGACTGATCCAGATATTTCCTGGGTTGGTGTTGAACCCGAGTCCGGCGTTGATCCACCGACCCCAACCACCCCAACCACAGCGGAGGCAAGTATCGTGCCAGCCACCCCACCAGCAATCGAGTGTGTGTCCATCCATCCATGCCGAACCGCTTGCAGCGATCGAGATATATGGTGACCAACTCGTGATGGTAATGGTTGATGCAAACGATGCACCGAAGCACACTTCGACAACACCGAGGTTGACGCAGTAGCTCCAGCTCCATGGACCAGCAGCAGCGGTGAATCGGAAGGATCCGTCACCGTTGATGTTGCCCCACATGCGGAATCCAACGCCAGCAAAGGTCAGCCATGCGTCGATTTGTGCATATGTAGCGACACGAACAGGGCCATAGATAGGCACGTTCCAACATATGCTCGGTCCCCATGAACCAAATATTGGGCCACATTGCTGCGTCCAGCCAGTGACTTGATAGGCAATGTTCGACATCTTGAAGTTTCCGCCAGCGCTCACGCCAGGGAAGTTCACGCCAACATACAAGGTGGTATCGAACGTACCGTCGGCACCAATCCACAATGCACCAGAGCCATTAATACCCGCAATTGAAATAGAAACACTTGCGTAAAGTCCGGCTTGTCCTGGCTCATTAGAAATACGGAAGTTTGCATTGGCTCCGCCAATACCTGCAGCGCCCAAACTTGCAGAGCCGGCCATAGTGAAACGAGTTTCTGAACCACTCTTATAGAAGTTCCCTCGGAACGCTACGTCAACTGCACCCATCACACGGATATTTGCACTCATTGCAAATTGCCATGTGCTGCCGCTCTTTGAACCGCTCACGCTCACCGCAGCACTAAATGCGACAAGGTTGAGGTTTCCAGAGCCGCTGAAGGAGAAGTTACCGGTGGTGTCGAATGACCCGTTGACGTATACCTGACCGCCAATGTTGCCAGCACCCATTGCCCAGTTGGCATTGAAGTCGCCGTACACAACGTTTTGTGCACGACCTATGGTGACGTTTCCAGAGCCAGGGAATCCTCCCAGGCTCATTGGAATGTTGGTGGCTGCGATACGGAAGTCACCAGCAGCAGCAGCAACGGTTTGACCCGCGCGGTTGACGATGTTGACGCCCGAACCAGACTGCCATACAAACTGACCGCTCACTTGTGCAGAGAACACTCCACCAATTGATGCTGTTGCAGTGATGGACACTTGGTTGCCGTCGAGGAAGCCTGACGCCGTACCCAAGTTATAACCGCCCAAGGAAGCTGCAGCACTGAAGTCGATACGTGGCACTGAGCCCTTTGTATAAGCAATTGCAAAGTCACCGTTCAAGGTCACTACACCCGCAATGGTGCGTTGTAGTTGCAACCTTGCATTGAGCGACTGCAACTGGTAGTTCGACATTTGCATGTTCAAAGCAACCGTTGCATCGGTACCGAGAACATTGAAACTGCCGCCGGCGATGATATTTGCATATCCCTTTGCCGGCTTCAGGTTCATTGTCACCGTTGCATTACGTATTTCGAGATACGACGGAACAATTACAAGGTTCGCAATAGAACCAGTCATATCGATGTACGGACCATCGGTGGTGTTAGCCCCCGCCTTACCGCTCACCGAAACTTTGGTTGAACCAATGGTGATTCCACCGGCAAATGAAACGTAGTTATCGGTTGGTGAGATCTTTATGCCCATCCGAGTTTCATCGAGTTTCACAGGGCCAACGTTGAAGGCCCCAATTGCCATATCGGCTTCTAGCGAGAATGGGCTCGTGCCAATTTTCGCATTCACCGACACGCTGGTACCAAACACAGTTCCTACAAAACCTGCAGCAACGCCTGGATCGTATTTCACGTTTCCGATTTGGCAACCAAATGGAGCAATGGTGAGGTTCATGTAGGTAGAGGTAAGAACTCCACCAGCAATACTTGCCACTTTCGCGGTACCCGCAGCGATGGTGGTGCCATCAGATTGCAAGGTGCCTGCCTGGAATGAGAAGCATGGCTGACTGATATCGATGTTTGCTGCCAAACGGACAGCTACCCCAGCTTCCATACCCAGTGGCGAGCGCCAGCTGGCAGGCAAGATTGCTGTTGCAGCAATACCCAAACTTGGAAGTGGCATCGGAGCCGTGAGTGTGATTCCCATTTGAATTGCGGCTTCACTGAGCGTGAGGTCGTTGATTCCAAATGCGTTCCTCCAAACGAATGGCGCACCAGTGTTCTTATCTTTTCCAAGACTCAAGCTGATGCTGATACGTGTTGTTGAAACAGTTCCGCGAATTTCCAACGGAACGGGAACTTCATTCGAAGCGCCGGTCAACATTTCTGTTTGACCAATCAAACTCATTGACGGAGATGGCGATCCGCTGACTTCAAAGCCAAGGGCGGTGAAGCGCATTGAAGAGCCGCCCGACCTGTACATGTACCAGTTATCTGGAGTTGGCAACATGATTTGAATCGTGGGCAACTTGCCACCAGCGAGGTCTTTCAACGGAATAGTTACTGGGACCACGGTGAGTGAAGGTTGCTTCAACAAGTCACGCAACCAACTTGGCACGCTGAAACCAGCAAGCAAGGTGGGGTTCATCCTCGGCACGGTGACCCTGCCGAGATTGACCGAACTTGGCAACACAACGTTTGCAGCTGCATACGTTGAGAAAGCAAACGAGGCATTTGCCAAGGTGAGACCAGCGACTGGGGTCCAGTCGTTCATGCCACCAGAAATCAGCACACCTTGTGCACTAAATGTTGCACTCATCGACAACGTGGTACCCAGAATGTCTGAGGCACCAGCAATTGTTGCCGATATTGCACCATTTGCATATTGCAACGAGAGTGAAGGAGCTTTAATAACCACTCCACTTGTCACGGTGATATCGGGGAACGTTGCAGTCAATGTTGACGTTGTTCTTGTGAATGTTCCTGTCAAGGTTGCAGGGCCTTGGAAACCAGCGCCTACGTCAACCGAAACTTTTCCGGTTGCAGTGAAAGCCAATGCGCAAGGAGACCCGACGGTGCAGGTTGCATTGATGCTCGCTCCAGCCTCAGCAATTTTTACACCTGGGAATGGCAGCCAATCGGAAGAGTTTTTGAACGACGCCGCAAACGTCTTGGTGTTGCCATTGCGGGCCATTGAACCGGTGATACCAGCCATTGGCAATGACAAACCAGGGAACGGTGTCCATGTGGGGCTATTCCCTGTTTTGAATGCAATGTTGAATGAGTACTGAGTTGAGCTCGTGTAGTTCAAGCCGAAACCAACAGTGAGCGCATCGGTCGTAGTACCAATGGTGATTTCACCATCACCATTAATGACCGTGCTACCAGTTGTGTTACCGATCTTCATGCTCAGCGACTTCACTGTGACACCATCAACAATGGTCGTTGGTGCTTTCACCGCAACAGTCAGGCTGTAGATGAGCCCGGCTGCTTTGTCGGCACGCGACACAGATCCTGACACATCAATATTTGATGATGTGTAAGCAGCGTTCATCGAGAACGCACCTGTTGCCAGTGTCATGTCGCCACCAACCGAGATTGCACCGAACGCTGCGCCACCAGTTGCTGTGAGTTGCTTCACGGCATCGGGTATTGGCATCGAGAGCAAGAGTTTCGGAGTGCCAACAGGAAGTGACACTGCTGGAATGGTGAGGTTAGGAACCGTTGGGGTCCAGCTCACATTTGCAGGAGCCTTCAACAACCAAGCGAACTGACCACCATCGAAACCAATGTCGGTTCCAGAGAAGGTGAACCTAGGAACTGTTCCGACCAGCAAGACGCCAGCAGAACTGAACTTCATTGAACCAGCAATTGTTGCGCCGAACATCGAGAAGTTACCCGACAATGTTGCTGAAGCTTTATCTGTGCTCGTCTTGGCAGGGATGGAAAGCGCCAAGGTAGGCGCAGTCAATTTGATGTCACCTGTTGTAGAGAAGATGAGGTCATTGAATGTTGCAGAGAAGGAGAAACCTGCAGCAGTCAAACTTCCGGTGACGTTGGCAGAGCTCAAAGCACTAATGCCTAGGTCAAAACCAAGTGTTCCGGCCACATTGAATGTTGGAACGCATGTTGCACCTACAGCACACGTCAGTGCAGCTGTTGCGGTGACATTGCTGACCGACAAGCCAGATACTGGCTTCCACGGACCAGCGGTCGACATTGCAAGGCTCAACACGGTGCCGGTTGCATTTCGCACCAAGGAACCACTAGCGGTTCCGAGGCTGAGTGCATCTCCACCGTTCACAGGGAACGAAGCTCCTGTTGCACCTATTGACATCGCCACGCTGTAGTCGGTAGCTGAGTTATAGGTGAGTGAACCATTGACAGCAAGAACAGTGGAGTCGGGAAGAGTTACTTCTACCCCACCGGTTCCTGTGAATGTGACGGCCGCACCAGCAGTTGCGTTACCAAATGCGAAGTCGAGACCAGTGAGTTTCACTGAACTGTTCATTGCAATTGCTTTTTTGATTTTTCCGGTGAGGTTGTACTTGTATGGGTCACCGGTCTTGTCGCGACTAATTGCTCCAGAGGCATCGAGGGTGTCATTCGACATTGATGCTGCAAGTGAGAATGCACCTGTTGAGAAGTTCACTTCACCATCGAGGGCGATGTCACCAACAGACGCAACCAAAGAACCTGCGAAACCAGAGATTTGGCTAGGAACTGCAATTGCAAGGTCAATACGTGGCACCTTCGGAGTGAGGCTCACTGCCTTAAAGTTTGGCAACGAAGGAACTTTTGGAGTGAATCCGGTGAGCGGCCCTGAAGACCAAGCCAGTTGACCAGGCTTGAACACGGGGCCACTGTCGCCGAAAATTTTGATTTCGGGCAGATCGGCGGTGAGCAAGATGTTTGTCTTGCTGAACACTGCTGATGCTGTGACTGTTGCACCAAAGACCGATGCGGAACCGCTCAAAGTAATAGTTGTGGTCTGATCGGTTGCGCCCACTTTTGTTGCATCAATGGACAGTGACGCTGACTTGAGCTCAAGGCCAGCAACGATGGGGAGCGAATCAATAGAAGCTTTAAATGAAGCTGCCTTTGTCACGCTGTCGAAGTTGCCTTCGAGTTTTCCGGTCGTTGCTGTTGAACCCAAAGTGATTTCTGCATCGGCAGACAACTTCAAGTTCACTGCACATGGTGCATCGGCAGCACATTTTGCGGTTGCTGCAATTGTTGGAGTCTTCAAGGCAAGACCCGTCACTGGTGTCAAGTTGCTACCGACAACCGTGATGGAGATATCGCGAGCACCATTGACATTGGCATAAGTACCAGATGCGCTTGACAGCGGAATCACTACATCTTTTGCTGCAGTCCAGGTGCCGTTAGGCGTGGTTGCAGTAACAGCAAATGAATGGTTCTTTGCATCGGTGTAAGACAAGTCTGCTGAAAGCTCCAAGGCAGATGGCGCAGTACCAACAGTTACTTTTCCTGAACCAGTAATAACGCCACCGGCATCGCGCGAAGCCGACAAAGACGTAAGTACGACTCCGGTTGTCAGTGTTACTGGGCCTTCAAGCGAACCTGAGAGAGAAACCTTTGTGGCAGTTGTTGGTGAAGTCTTTGTGACTTTTCCAGCAAAGTTCACCACCGTGCCAAAGAGATTCACTGCATCGGTCATAGAACCATCGAGTGTGAAAGTTCCATTTGAAGCAATGGCTCCGAATACGCGCACTGTTGGTGTTTTGCCATTAACTGCCGTACCTGTTGCGTTTGCATCAAGTGAAACTGCTTTGACACCTGCAGCATCGACACTGAAACGCAGTGCAGCGCTAGCGGTGTAACCATCTGGCAACTTGAGGAATGGCATTGATGAAGTAACTACTTCACCTTCAAATGCACCAACCGAAACTGCGGCACCAGTGAATGGGATGAAGAGGCCAACTGCATCGGTTGCAGCAATGGCGAACTGTGGCGAACCCCAGTCGGCTGGGCCAGTGAAACGTGCGGTACGAATGGTGAGACCGTAAGCAGACACAGAACCTGAAGCATCAGAAACTGTGAGGTAGTTGCCCAGTGAGAAGCCGGCACCAGCGAAGGTGACCTTTGAGCTCTCAAGGCAAGTATCTGAACTCACAGCGAATTGGGTGAGATCAAGACCACCAATGCCAATGGCATCGATTGTTGACTGCACACTGCTCAAAGTTTTCTTCGACGCAGCTTCTACGAAATTGCACAATGCACGAGGTGTGCCCGCTGGTTTGAGTTCAAGTGCAACTTCAGCAGAAGCTTTTGCACCTGTTGCGTCAGTAACCACAACCTGCAATACAGCATCGCCCATTGCGCCTGTTGCAGCAATAGTGACTGCTGCAGCTCCAGCATTGTTCAATGTAAGAGGTGTACCTGAGACTTGTGTCCAGGCGTAGCTCAATGTGCCACTACCCGAGCCAACAGCTGTCAAGGCGAATGCCTGCGAGGTGTCGACTACTACAGGGCCATCTGCACCTGTAATTGAAGCCGATACCACTGGTGTGCCACCAGAGCCAATAACAACCGTGACCAAGTCAGATGACTTCAGACCACGTGAGTCTGTTGCTTCCACGCGCAGCTGTACGGTCACGTTTGCAGCAGGAGCGGTAAAGCTCAATGCAGCGGTGTTTGTTGTCGCTGCTGCAATCACAGATGGGGTTGGTCCTGATGCTTGTGACCAAGAGTAAGAGATCGCACCAACACCTGTGGCTGCTGCAGTAAGAGACACTGCTGCACTTTGGGCAACAGTTACTGAACTTGCGCCGAAGATGTTTCCGTTCACTGTGACACCAGTAGAGGTGACAGGACTATACGAAGCATCGCCAGTTCCAGAAGTTGGAGCAGTTGCACGAACTACCTGGTTTGCCGAAACACTTTGTTTTGGTACGCGATGGGAAACTGATGAGCCACTTCCGCTTGCAGATTTACCGGTTGGTCCGCTCACTGTAGGAATAGGAATGATGGTGACCGAAGCACGCACCGTCGAAGAGGATCCGGAGTCGGTAGCTGTTACTTCGAATAGCAATGTGGTGTCTGTTGTTACGGCAGGTGCTGCAAAAGTTGCAGAAGGACCATTAGGTACCTTGTTGTCTGACCATTTCACTGCAGGACTAATTGCCTTACAGTCTCCACCCGAATTTTTAACGTCTTCAGCAGTGGTGCAAAGTTGTTTCCATGCATATGCAGCGCCATCGCCGTTGCCTTCAGTTGTTAACAAAACGGTTGAAGCTACACGCTTACCTTGAGCATCAACAATCTGATCGATGACTGAGCCAGGACCAGCAACTGTGAACGACAACATCGGGCGAAGATCGACCGAGAGATTTGATCCACGTCCTGCAGCAACATTGCGTGCAGTTCCATACAACGATGCTGCCTGCAAATTGAGCGACTTCGATGATTTGTTCGTTGATTCGTAGCTCACGCTGAGAGCTGGAGTTTCTGTACCAACCTTCAGTGCAGGGGTACGAGAGCAAACCGTGAAACCAGAAGAAAGTGCGGTACCTAAACGAGCACACTTCCATGAGTCACCCGTGACGCCTGTGATACGGCCATCTTTCACGCCAGGCACAACAACGAATTGTGATTTGGCATCGGTGTCGCCACTGTTGCGCAACGTCAATGTTGCTACAGCTTTACCACCTGGACGTGGGCCAGCAGGTGCCAAGAATGAAGGAACCAAATCGGTTTTATCTTCAGAAATGTCTACGGTCATACCGAAGCGCGCAATAGGTGCCTCGGGAATACCCAACATGGTGACATATACAGGCCACTCAGGCTTTCCGACTTTTGCCGAGTTCGACATACGAACTGTGAGATTCAACGCTGGAGTTGCTTTACCAGGCTCAACTGATGATGCGAGTTTGATTTCGCAACGTACAGCGGGTCCAGATTTCTTTGTAGCAACTGTGGTGACTGGTGCAACCGATGTTGAGGTTGCAGCTTTGGAAGGGTCAAGAGGAGAAGCAATTTGTGGAACATTGCCTGTACCTGAAACACATACCCATTTGCCAGCTGATGCTGTATTGATTTTTTGACTATCGAGGCTTGCTGAATATCCTGCAAATTTGGCGAACGAAGCGCCACTGAAAATTGCAGTGCTATCTACAAACTGTTCAAAACGAACAACTTCTCCTGCAGCAAGCGCCTTGCTACCAAGGTTTTTTGCGCTGAATGAATAGTCCTTGCTTGCGCCAATGCGCACTTTTGTTGCAGAACCATCGGAGATGACTTTGAGGCCACCCTTTTCATCGGCACGACTGAGTTCAACACCTGGCATTGGAGCAGCTTGTGGCTGAACTACCAAGTCTTGTGAAACGCTATTTCCGGCTTTGTATTTTTCTGCTTCGTTCTCTGCCAAAATTTGCGCAACAATTTGCACTGCGCCAGCTTCAGTAGATTCAGATGCGCCAACTACGAGACCTAAGGTTTCTGGGGTTTCGGCATCGAGCTCTTGCTTTCCGCACATGATGGTGCTTCCACCTTCAAATGAGGGGGTTCCCTTTGCAGAAGGTGCGCATTCCCAATTTTCAGCTTCAGTATCGAGACTCTTGAAGGTAATTCCCTTGGGTAGGTTCACGATGATAAAGACCGATTGCGCAGGCCCATAAACGGAACGCACGAGTGCATCGATAGTGACTGTTCCTGGAGGAGCAATACTGCTCTTTCCATCGCGGGGAACCAGACGAATTGCGAGGTCTGGCTCTGGAGTTTTTACAACTCGAATAGACAAGGTGCTATTCCATTGCACAGGAGACTCATCGAGTGCTGTTGTTGTAGTTGAACTCACTACCCATGTGAATGGTTTGTCATTAACCGGTGCGGCCTTGCCTACTTGACCATCAATAATGAGGGTTTCAGAGAAATCGCCAGGCTTGAGGTCGGGACCCGTTGTTTGACAGGATTTCAATGCGGTGAGGCTGTCGCAAGTCCAGTTTGTTCCACTCACTTTAATTTTGGTTAGTGCGAGACCTGCTGGAAGCACTTCGGAAAACTTGATTTTTCCCGACTGTGTTTCGGTACCTGTTGGCAAATAACGCAGCTCCATGTGGAATGGGCCACCTGGATATACAGGACCACGAACTTTTGAATCAATAAATACACCAGCAATTGCGTGTGTCTCAACGCCACCAGCTGAACCAACAGAAGCTCCGCCTTCTCGCTTTTCACCGAGTAATTGGATGACTGTTTCGTTGTTATTCGGTTCAATATCTTCACCCTTAGCAACAGTCACGGTTACGTGGGTAACAGTTTTGATCATTGCTTGATAGCCGGCGATATCGCCATTTTTTGCTTTTGCAGCAGACTCATCGAAGTAGCTGTCTTCAGGCTGTGGAATTTGTGCGTCGACTGCAATGTTGAATTGCAGGTCGGCTTGGGCCATAGTGCCCGCCTCCAACAGTGCGTTCTTTGTACCTGTGGCAGTCTTTTCTACATATGTACAAGTATTAGATTTACACGACCAGCCAATGTCTCCCTCTGACGATTTCTCATCGAGTACTGGATTGGCTTCTTTCAGTGTGGCGAAATCAGGGATGTCGGAAAGGGTGAACGAAACGGGAGACTTTTCTCCTGCACTTGTATTTCCGATATTGCTGACGTAGACGATTCCCATGAAAACAAAACCTGGGTAAGCAGCGCCAACCAAGTTTGATGAAATTGACAGGTCGACACCTGTTTTTTCGTCGACAATTTTACCTTCAGGCATCTTTACTGCATTTGGATCTTGCGGTGCATCAGTTGGCGGCTGGTTAACAGCTCCATCGGCTCCATCTGGTCCGGGAACATTTTGCAGCTCCACTACCGTTCCATCAGCAAGTGTTGTTGTAACACCAGTTAATGGCGATGTGGTGGTTGTTTCTCCATCGCCCATTGTTGTGGTGGGTGCTTCTGCCTCTGTAGTAGAGGTTGAATCAGTAGGGCTCGATGCAGAAGCCTGCAGAGCCGAGGTTGCAACCATGGTGAAAGCTGCAAGCAGCACTACTCCATTACGTGTGAAATGGCGAACGTTGTTTTTCATGATGCACATCCTGTTGAAGCGAAACCGGTAATAGTTCGGGTGGTACCTGTAGTAGTGAAGACGGGTCGGTATGCAGGCGTTGCAACAGCGACGCGATCGAGAGCACCTCTTTGTTTCACAAGCGCTGCAGTTTCGGCAGATGCGCCCGTGAGCGAGGTTGTGAGATCATCGAGGAATTGACGTGGCCCGCCGTTACGGAGAGCAGAAACGCAATCGCTTGTTGACCAAATGATGTTTTTCCACTTCAATTCGGCAACTCCGAGAGAAACGTTCTTGCACGATGAGGCGGTGTCACCTGAGCATGAGAGCAAGAGATCGCGAATAGCATTTCCGGTAGCGGCAGAATCATTGCCCTGGTCGCCGACGAGGAATTCCACTCCCCAGCCGTTTCCGATGAAAGCGCCTACTTCAGAGTATGTGGGATCGAGTCCACGAATTGAAGTAATTCCTGAGCCCTTCAGTTTCTGAGCTGTTACCTCTTTAATAATGCGCTTTGCCTTTGTGGTAACAAATGCGCAGTTGTCACACTGCAACGCACCGGCTGCAGTGGAAATGGTCCAGCGTAATGTCATAGGAGTAGTTGTTCCTACCCACTCTGCTTTTGTCACTGTTAACACTGTTGCCGAATCGGTACTCCAAGCAGCACTGACCGCACGTGCAGCATTTGTGGTTAATGAAGCTTCCTGTGGGAGTGCTGGATGCGGAGCACCAAGTGGATCGGTGCTTGCCAAGTACGTTGCTTGGTAGTTGCCAGGATCAGCAATTACTGCTGCGGCTGGAATTGATACAAGTGTTGTTGCAGGTGCCGCTGTAGTGGCAGGGGCTGTTGTTGTGGCGGTGTCGCCAGCAGAACCTTTCGACGGCAGTGTTCCTGAGGCAAGAGTGGTTGTTACCAATGCTGCATTCTTCACGCGTGTTGTATCGGAACCTGATGAATCGGAACTAGAGCTTCCACACGAAGCAACTGCTATCAAAGCAATTGCCAAGATGGCACATTTCGTAACACGAGATTTCATTTGGTTGCTCCACATTTTTCAGAAACGAATTTGTTTATAGATTCAGTTGCAGCGTCAATATCGGGTGTTGCATATTTTGCAACTACTGCATCGAATGAGTTCAGCGATGGGTCGCTCTTCAGCGAGTCGGCCATTGCCTGGGCAGCTGCGGCAACTTTGTCGGCAGCCGATTTAATTTCAGCAGGAGCTTTACCTGCGGTATCGCTCAACGCTGCGGCGAGTGCATTGATCTTTGTTGTGATTGCTGCAGCATCATCTGTTGATTCAATTTGTGGAAGCTTTGAATCATTCGCGCTAGCGGATGTACAAAATTCTGTGTAAGAAACCTCGCCAGTTACAGTGGTGTTCTCGGAGGCGTTCGACGTATCTTGCGTCGATGAGTCGCTTCCCCCGCAGGCCCCTAATACAAGCAATGCCACCAGTGGCAAGCTTCGTTTGATAGTGCTTCGCATGGAAAGTAACCGTTGGCTAGTGACATTCATACCCGCAACCTAGTTGACAGTCAGTGCCTTTCCAAGTCAGGGCCAGGCGATTTCTTCTGGCGTTCACCTGTCGCCTGACTTCAGTCGCCCGATGAAATTGCATTTAAACGCGAATTAATGTCGTCTTCACCGAGAGCTCGTGACTCTACAACCCGCTCACCGGTGGCACTTTGAAACACCCATGCTGGCTGTGACGCCACCGAGAAGCTCGCGAAGATCTCGCCGTCTTCATCGCGAACATTGGGGAAGGTTAAACCATGACGTGAAATGAACTCATCAATTTCACCTTGTGAACCGTTCCAAGCAATACCCACAACATTGACCTTGCCGGCCCATTTCTTACTGACCTCCTCGACCGAGGGGGCTTCCATGTTGCAGGTGCCTCAATATGGCGCCCAAAACCAAAAGGCTGTTGGCGTACCTATATAAGAGGTACCGAAATCTTTGGGCGCGGCGCTTGTGCTGCTGCTTTCCATCACTTCCGTTGGCGAAGGGGTTGATGGGCTTGATGCACCGGGCGTTGAACCACCGCAACTTGCTAATGCCACCGCGAGAAGCGCTGCAAGCGAGAGACGGCGGATCATGGTTAGCCGTTTCGTCGTTGCTGCAAGATAGCGGTAACTACTTTGCCGTCGGCTTTGCCTTTGCTGAGTTTCATAATGGTGCCAACAAGTGCACCCATTGCCTTTTCTTCGCCCGCGCAATATTTCGCCCATGCATCGGGTTGTGCGGCAATACCTTCATTTACAAAACCTTCAATGACGCTGGTGTCGAGTGCTTCGAAACCTTTTGAAGCAGCAATAGCTGCAGGGTCTCCCCCGCCAGCTTCGAGCATGTCGCCAAGAACAGTTTTTGCTTGAGTTGCCGTGAGCTTGCCATCGCGTTCAAGAACGGTGAGAGCAGCAAGATCTTTGGCGGGCAAACGTGGTGCATTGCCTTCTTCAGCGAAAGATTGTTGCACCCACACCAAAGCACGGCCGGCGTCGCCACCGGAGTTCTTTACCTCTTCTATATAGGTGTCTTGCCCACGCTCTACGACAACCGCAATTGCTTCACTATCTTCATCGGCACCAGTAAGTATTGCCAAGTTGGTACGACGAGCAGCCGGCAACACTGGCAATGCAGCGCGAACACGTTCTACCCACTCTGCATCGGGGGCAAGCATCACTAAGTCGGGCTCGAGGAAGTAACGATAATCGTTGGCGTCTACTTTGGCGCGCAACGTGTGAGTACGGCCATCGGTTTCATCCCAGTGGCGCGTTTCTTGACGAATGGTGCCACCGGTTTCCAATACATCAATTTGCCGGCGAGCTTCGTACTCAATTGCTTTGCCAAGTGATCGCACCGAGTTGACGTTTTTGATTTCACAGCGCGTACCGAGTTCGGCCCCGTACTTCCGTACCGAGACGTTGGCATCGCAACGCATGGAGCCCTCTTCCATCTTGGCATCGCTTGCACCCACCGCAACAAGAATGGCGCGCAGTTCATTGACGTACTGGCGTGCTTGTTCTGCAGTACGCACATCGGGGTGCGACACAATTTCTACAAGTGGCACACCAGCGCGGTTGAAGTCGATGAGCGAGTAATCACTTCCGTGAATACGACCACCAGCACCGCCGAAGTGTGTTGACTTGCCAGTGTCTTCTTCCATGTGCGCGCGCTCTACGCCAATGCGCACACCGCCTGGCAACATGAGAAATCCATCGACGTTGAGTGGCTCGTCGTATTGCGTAATTTGATACGCCTTCGACAAGTCGGGGTAGAAATAGTTTTTACGGTGAAACGTGCTTGGCTTCACAGTGCAATTGAGCGCAAGGCCAATACGCATTGCTAGTTCAACTGCGTGTTGGTTGAGCACTGGCAATGCACCTGGCAAACCAAGCGTTACTGGGTCGATATTGGTGTTTGGTTCATCACCAAAACGGTTTGGTGAACCACTAAAGAGTTTTGTTTTGGTGGCAAGTTCTACGTGAACCTCGAGCCCAACAACAAGTTCCCAACCTTCGGGCAAGCCATTGTCAATCATGCTGCACTCTCTAACACTGCGGCTACTTTGAACATTGCTTCTTCACCCAATGTGGGTGCCAAAATTTGCACGCCCACTGGCATGTTTGCCTGGCCAGTACCAAATGGCACGCTCATTGCAGGGTGCCCCGCCAAGTTGGTGGGGATGGTGAAAATATCACACAGATACATGGTGAGAGGATCGTCGGTTTTTGCGCCAAATGGGAAGGCAACCGTGGGTGATGTAGGGGTCAAAATAACATCGGCGTTTGCGTAGGCCGCCGCAAAGTCGTTGGAAATGAGACGACGCACTTTTAATGCTTTGCCGTAATACGCGTCGTAATAACCAGCCGACAACGCATACGTTCCGAGCATGATGCGGCGCTTTACTTCATCGCCAAAACCTGCTGCACGCGTATCGGCATACATGTTGTTCATATCGTTTGCTGCAACGCGATTGCCGTAACGCACGCCGTCGTAACGAGCAAGGTTGCTGCTCGCTTCTGCAGGAGCAATGAGATAGTACGCAGTGAGTGCGTATGACAACGAAGGAAGCTTGACATCGACAATGGTGGCACCGGCTTTTTCGAGTGCAATAAATGCAGCGTCGAGGCGAGCAAGTACATCGGCATCGGCACCTTCAGGCAAGTCGGCTACGCGACCAATGCGCATACCTTCTACCCCACGGCCAAGAACCGAGACCAAAGAAGGTGCAGGCTTGGGAATGCTTGTGGAATCCATGGGGTCATGACCAGCAATGACTTCTGTGAGCAATGCAGCATCGGCAACGCTGTGCGAGAACGGACCAATTTGGTCGAGGCTGCTGGCAAAAGCAACCAAGCCATAACGACTCACTAAACCGTACGTTGGCTTGACGCCAACAACTCCACATAGTGCAGCTGGTTGACGAATGCTTCCGCCGGTGTCGCTACCTAGTGAAACCGCAGCGAAACCTGCAGCTACTGCTGCTGCACTACCGCCGCTGCTGCCGCCCGGAACACGCGAAGTGTCGAGTGGGTTACGCGTAGGACCGAATGCAGAGTTTTCTGTACTGGAACCCATTGCGAATTCGTCGAGGTTTGTTTTACCAACGAACACTGCACCAGCTGCAAAAAGTTTGTCGACAACAGTGGCGTTATATGGAGGCTTCCAGCCTTCAAGAATTTTCGACGAGCATGTGGTGGGAACACCACGGGTACACATGTTGTCTTTGAGCGCAATAGGAACACCAGCGAGTAGCCCAACATTTTCACCACGGGCAATGCGTGCGTCGAGGTCGGCAGCGCGCTCGCGAGCTTCTGCACTTGTCACCAAGTTGAACGCATGCACTTCTTCTTCGCGTTGGCCAATGCGTTGCAGATGCTCTTCAACAACAGAGACAGCCGACTGTGCACCACTTGCAACATTGTGAGCAATAGAAGTAGCTGTGCTGAAGTTACTCATCTTCGCCTCCAGATGGTGGAACGCGGAAGCGACCTTGTTCTGCTGCAGGCGCCGCGCTCAGCACTTCTTCGCGGTCGAGGCAAGGCTGTTCAACATCGGCACGCAAAACGTTGACGAGGGGGAAAGGCTGGGTCATGGGCTGGACATCGGCAAGTTGCAAGTTGTCGATGTCGGCGAAATGATCGAGCATGCCGTCGAGTTGTTGCGTATAGCGCTCCACATCGGCGGCTGAAATATTGAGACGCGCCATGCGTGCAACTTTGGCTACATCGGCGGCAGAGAGACGTTCAGACACAAGAGTGAATGCTACCGAGTAACGGGAGCAAATTGAGGAGGTCGCTTCTCCATGAAACTAGCGACTCCCTCTTTAAAATCGGCGCGGGTGAGCGATTCCTTCATGAGTACAAGCGCACGCTGTTCCGATTCCGTGATGGCCTGAGTGGTGTCGGCATAGACCTGTTGTTTCATTACCTTCATTGAGGTCGGTGAGACATTTGCTGCCAAGTCGCTGGCGTAGGCAACTGCGTAAGCAAGCAACTGGTCTGCGGGCACTACACCATTGACCATTCCCATCTGATGTGCTTCTTCGGCGAGAAACACTCGCCCGCTGAGTAACACATCGAGCGCGTTTGCTGTGCCAACAAGACGTGGCAATAACCAACTCATGCCATATTCCGCAATGAGGCCGCGACGTGCAAATGCTGTAGTGAACTTTGCCCCAGCTGCTGCAAAGCGCACATCGCACATCAGCGCTTGCACCATGCCAATTCCTGCACATGCACCGTTGATTGCAGCAATGACTGGCTTAGGAATAGTTGTTGTGTACGACTGCAAGCGGCCACCTGCTGCTGATTCTGCACCTGCATTTGACCCACCCGAAGATGATCGGCCAATTGATTGCAATGCATCCATATCGGCGCCTGCACAGAAACCTTTTCCAGCACCCGTTACAACAAGTACGCGTACTTCGTCGTTTGCAACACATTCATCCATCAATGTGAAATAACGCTCGGAGAGTTCACCGTTCCAAGCATTGAGTCGATCGGGGCGATTCAGGGTAAGAAGCGCTACACCTGGGGCAGGGTGTGAAAGAAGAACTGTGTCGTTTGCTGCTGAGTTATTGGAGGTCGCCATAAGGAAGAACGTTAGACGGGTCAGGCTCACTACGCCGATACCAGAGCGCCTCACGTACCAAAAAGCCAATAGATACAACAAAGACTGCGAGAGAAACCCACTGATTCAGCCGCAATCCACCCGCTTGATGGGCGTCGTCAATACGCAGACCTTCAATGAAAAATCGCATCAAGGTGTACCCCGCGCTATACACAAAAAAGAGTCGCCCAGGTCGTAGTGGGACTCTCTGATCGACCACGAGCAATACCAAGCACAAGAGGGCACAGCCGAGTGACTCGTAAAGAAATGTTGGGTGAAAAGTAGTACCCACAGGAAACCCAGCGCTCATCGTTTTGTCGGCACTGATTTCAAGACCCCACGGCAACGTGGTGGCTTTTCCAAAGAGTTCCTGATTGAACCAATTTCCCCAACGACCAATCGATTGGGCAATAGCTAACGCAGGAGCTGCGCAAGTAACAACGAGCAATACATCTAAACCTTTACGGCGAGTTGCCCACATGCCCGCAACAACACCAAGCGCGATGCCACCCCAAATACCAAGGCCGCCTTGCCACACCTTGACGATGTCTCCATAGTTATTGGAGAAGCGTGACCAATCGGTAACCACGTGATACAGACGAGCGCCAACAATGCCCGCAGGAACTGCCCACATGACAATGGAACCAATATCTTCACTTGTGGCAACTCCGCGAGCTTCAACGCGCTTGCCCAACAACCACACAGCAACTACTACGCCAAGAGCAATCATGAGGCCATAAGCGTTCATGCGTAATGGCCCAAGATTCAATGTTCCCGTGGAAGGGCTCGGGATGCTCGCCAATATATATGGTGAAAACACTGAGTTAACTTTCTGCCACAGCAAAAGCGAAATTGACCGCGCCGTCAAAAATGATTTGCTTGTCAAAGTCTTGCGTAGCTACGTGATAGCTACGTTCTAATTTCACCTGTTCTACTGCTCCACCGTACGTTGCAACAATGAAATCGCTATCGGCCGGACTCACTACGTGGTCTTGGGTTGACGAAAAAAGCAACAGCGGCACTTTTACTTCCGGCAGCCGTTGAGGCAATGGTGTGAGCCCATCGGCGATAAAAGAAAGGAGCGGACGCACGGGGGTGCCGGGATACGCATTTTCCGTTGTGTCAGGGTCGGCAATATCACTTCCTATTCCGGGAATGACTTCTGTCCCGTCTTTCAACATGCCTTCAATTGCACTCACTATTTCTGTAGGCATCGGCTGGGTAGCAGGGTTGACACAAACAATTCCTGCGATCTCAGGATGTTGGGCAGCAAGCCACAAAGTAATTGTTCCACCCATGGATAAACCCATGACCACTACTTTTTCCACACGCGAAGCCAACATGACGTAAGCGGTATCGGCGTCGCGCAACCAATCACTCCACGTCGTCGGCAACATGTCTTCCACATCAGTTCCGTGCCCGGCAAGTCGCGGCATTTCTACATGGAAGCCTGCCGATGCACAGGCCTCAGCGAGGCCACGCATGGAACCAGGGTTACCCGTAAAACCGTGAACTACCAAAACACCTGTGGTGAGAGTTCCTTGATGAGACCACGCTTCTGCACCAGCCATTACCTCATGATTTGCCATCTGCACAGTGTAGATCGTCTCACTGATTGGCTTGTCTTCGCGTCTAGCCTAGATCTATGCGGCAACAGAGGAAATCGGTGGAATCATCTGCCTTCAGTGCCGTTATCCCCGTCATTGCGCTGCTTCCCGCTTGGTTTGTTTCTACGTCAATTTTCTGGTGGTGTTTCTCACTCATTTTTTCGGTGAATTTCTTTATTTTTCACAGTGTCGTTGCGCTCGGCGCTGGCCTCATGTTTTTTCTTCCCGCACAGCGCCTCTTCGTAGTGCGTCTTTTGGGAACTCGTTTACCAAATTCAGAGGAGTTGAAACGACTTAACCCACTTATCAAAACGGTGGCTCAAAGTGCGCGCTTGCATACTCCACGTTTTGTCGTTGCAATTGATGAGAGCAACGACATCAACGCCTTCGCATGCGGAGGGCACATACTTGTGGTGAGTTCATCTGCAGTGCAACTTCTCAGCGATGATGAGCTCGCTGGTGTGGTAGCCCATGAAATGAGTCACCACCTTGGCGCACACACTGTTGCTTTGTCGATAGGACAGTGGCTGAGTTTGCCCGTCATTGCATGCGCACGTCTTGGGTTTGTTCTACAAGGTGCGTCACTACGTATTGAAAAATATCTCGTACAACGTCATCGGTACTTCCGCATCCCGAGCAAAGTGATTACTTCTTTGTTCACTGCAACTGCGTGGATTTTTCAAGCATCACTTCTGAGTGCCCATATTTTGAACAATATCGTGGGGAAAAATGCCGAGTTCCAAGCCGACGCTCGTGCCGTGACACTTGGCTTTGGAAAACAGTTATCTGCTGCACTTTCCCGATTCACTTTTAATCATGAAAATTCGCAACGCGAACACCGCTCGCACCACTTGGCAAAAAAAGAATGGCACGAAAAGATCTTTTCGTCTCATCCAGAGGCCCGTACCCGTATTGCTCGAATTGAAGCTCAACTTCGTACACAACAACAACGCAGGTAACCTGTCTAGGTGCACCTCATTACTGGTCAATCCATTTGCGCTCAATCATGACAGCACTACCTACTTCTCCGTTTCTCACAGCCGCCCGCGGCGAACGCGCCACACACACCCCTGTGTGGTTTATGCGTCAAGCGGGTCGCAGCCTTCCTGAATACCGAGCCTTACGTGGTGAAGGCAGCATTTTAGATGCAATCAAAAAACCTGAACTTGCGGCAGAATTTACTTTGCAGCCCGTGCGGCGATACGGAGTTGATGCTGCAGTTCTTTATAGCGACATTGTGGTTTCTTCACATGCTGTTGGTTTTGGTATCGATGTTGCGCCAGGAACCGGGCCAGTAGCACCTGTTCCACTACGTACTAATGACGACCTCGCTCGACTGCGCACCCTTGAACCTGAAACCGACATGCATTACGTGATGCAAACAATCGACATGTTGGTGAAAGAACTAGAAGTACCACTTCTTGGCTTTGCTGGCGCTCCATTTACCGTTGCGAGCTATCTCATTGAGGGAAGACCGAGCAGAACTTACGAAAATTCATTTGCCATGATGCGCAACAACGATGTGTTGTGGCACAGCGTGATGGAAAGACTCACTCAACATGCCATTGCCCTTGTCTCGGCGCAAATTCAACATGGTGCTCAAGCATTTCAAATTTTTGATAGTTGGGTAGGTGCGTTAACAGTTGACGACTATAGAAAATATGTACTTCCACACACTAAGAATGTATTTGCCGAGTTGTCTCGGTTACACCCAGAAGTTGCTGGCATCCATTTTGGAGTGAACTGTGCTCATTTACTTGAGGCCATGCATGAAGCCGGTGCTTCGATCATGGGGATCGACGCCACTATTTCTTTGCAGGCCGTGCGTGATCGACTTGGTGCAAATGTCGTGCTTCAAGGGAACTTGAATACCGACCGCGTCCTTGAAGGCGTGGAACCAGCTCTTGCAGCAGCAGATGAGGTTCTTGCGAGTAACGCACAGCACCCAGGCCATATTTTTAACCTTGGCCATGGTGTGACACCGCAGTGCAACCCCGACGTTCTTCACGCCATCGTGCAACATGTTCATGAAAGGACAGCTCAATGAGCAATCTAAAAACAGCAGTACTTCTCATGGCATATGGAACGCCACGTAGTCGCGAGGAAATATTGCCGTATTACACCGATATTCGTCGAGGTCGCCCGCCTACCGAAGAGCAACTCAGCGACCTCACTGCAAGATACGAAGCCATTGGTGGTTTGTCGCCACTTGCTGCTCTCACTGAAGCTCAACGCGATGCATTGCAAACAGCTCTCAACAACATTGCACCAAATACCTACCACGTTGCTTTAGGGCTGAAACATGCAGCGCCAATGATTGAAGACGCAGTGCAGCAACTAGCAGAGGAAGGCTTCACAAAAATTGTTGCTCTTGTTTTGGCTCCACACTTCTCTTCTTTCAGCATTGGTCAATACATCGACCGCGCAACAACAGCAGCCGCACCTCACGGCATTTCTGTGGTGGGCATTACGAGCTGGGCAACAGAAGAAGCTTTCATTGCATTTCTTGCCGCCGATATGTCTGCGAAATTAGCAATGATGCCCGAAGAAACACATGTGCTCTTTACCGCCCATTCGCTCCCGCAACGCATTATTGATGCAGGCGACCCATACCCCACCGAACTGCGGTCAACAGCAGTAGCCGTTGCTGCAAAAGTAGGACTCCAGGAAAATACTCAGTGGTCAATTGCTTGGCAGTCTGCGGGTCGCACTCCAGAACCTTGGATTGGCCCCGACATTCTGGATGTCATCGATGAATTAGCCACGCAAGCAACTCCTGCTAGAGGCGTACTCGTCAGCGCATGTGGCTTTGTGGCAGATCACCTTGAAGTACTTTTTGACCTCGATATTGAGGCCCTGCATCGTGCCCAGCAACATGGGCTCGCATTTGCGCGAACAGCATGCGTGAATGACAATGGAGCAATAATGAATGCACTTGCTCACCGCGTGCACGCAGCCAACCAATGAATTAAGGCGCTATGCCAGAAGAATCGATCTCTACAGAACTTCACGTTGTCATTATTGGCGCCGGCATTACCGGTCTGTCGTGCGCTCGTTCCCTTCTCACTGCTGCACCACATCTGCGAGTCACGATCCTTGAATCTCGGCCCACAACTGGTGGCGTTATTCGCACATCCCCTTTTGCAGGTCTGCCTCACGTCGATGAAGCTGCCGATGCATTTTTACTGCGAGTTCCCTTTGCCGCTCAACTAGCAAACGAGGTCGGGTTAGGTGAACAACTCACTTCTCCGGTCTCTGCGCACGCTTCTGTATGGCGCAATGGTTTACATCGGCTACCCGCTGGTCTTCTTCTCGGTGTGCCCACACAACTCTCCTCACTCGCTACCTCGCGTCTCATTTCACCTTTAGGAAAATTACGCGCCGCTCTCGACCTCGTATTACCGCGAACCTCTGTTGCAAGCGACTCCATTGGCACCTACATGCGCCGGCGATTCGGCAATGAAGTACACAACATGCTCATCGACCCCCTCGTAGGCAGTATCTACGCAGCCGATACCGATCACTTCTCTCTCGAAATGGTTCCGCAGTTGAGTGCTCTCGCATCAAAAAGCCGTAGCGTTTTGCTCACTGCTCGTCGCATGCCTCAGCCTGCGGCCAACATTGCCGCATCACCCATTTTTGGAGCTCCGCTCACCGGCATGGGTGCTTTAATTACGGCAACTCAACAAGCTGTTGAAAAACTTGGTGGCACTATTCGCTTGAACTCGCACGTTTCATCGGTAGAGCCCGCTTCCAGCGACGGGAAATACTTCGTTCACTTCACAGCAAATGGTGTGAGTGAGACTCTCACTGCGAACCACGTTGTTGTGTGCTCTCCGGCCAAACATTCAGCCGGCTTTTTTTCCGAGTCAGCACCTCAAGTATCGCAACTCCTTGCACAAAGTTCACATGCTTCTGTAGTGATGGTTGCTCTGGCTATACCTAAAGAATCTCTTCCGCAAAAAGCCAGCGGCAGTGGCTACTTGGTACCGAAACCTGAACAGAGGTTTATTACAGCTGTTTCTTTTGCATCGCAAAAATGGGCACATTTGAACACCACCGATTCAGCAATTCTGCGTGTGTCACTTGGTAGAGATGGAATGCCCCTACACGAACATTCTGACGAAGAATTAACTTCATTTGTTCTTGCCGACATCAAGCGCCATCTTCTTGTAGACCTTGAACCAACAGCACTGCGAATTACCCGATGGAAAGAAAGTTTTCCCCAGTATCGGCCACACCACGTAGCTCATGTTGAGCATTTAGAAAATCACCTAGCCACGAAAATGCCGCAAGTACATTTAGCAGGAGCAAGCTTCAGGGGAATTGGTGTGCCCTCATGCATACAACAAGGCGTCGCAACGGCCCAGAAGATCATTTCGAGCATTCAGTGAAGAAGTTTCTACGTCTCTTAACCACCGGAGCCCTCTTCATCTCGTTGTTCTCTTTTTTTTCTCCCCAACCATCACAAGCTGCTGTTGTTTCACAGCTTGAAAGTTTTGGCAGTATTTCCATCCCTGCAATTGGGGTAACTGCTCCGTTGCATATGGGCATCGGCAAATCGTCGTTGGCAAAGGGTTTTGGTCTGTGGCCCAATACAGCGCTCCCTGGCAATAAAGGCAACACCGTTATTGCCGGGCACCGAACAAGTCATACCCATCCTCTTCTCAATATTGACAAAATCGCACTCGGCGACATCATCTACTTTTACACACCAGTGGGAACCGCAAAATATGTAGTGATGAGGCGACAAATTGTAAAACCTAATGATGTCTGGATCACACGACAAACGCGTACAGCAACTGCAACGCTGTTTGCTTGCAGCCCTCCGCACTCGGTAACGAACCGCTATGTGGTGACAGCCTCACTGGTGAAATTCACAGCAAAGAAGAAACAATGAAATTACCCAGACGATTTGTGCACTCCGGAAGTGTGATAGCCGGCTTGTGTATTGCATTCGCCATGCCACCCTGGGGTTGGTGGCCCTTTGCTTTCATTGGGCTTGGAATTTTCTACACAGTTTCAGGCAAAAGAACATCAGCGCAGCAAGCATTTTCCTCAGGCTTTTCACTTGGTCTGGGCTGGTTTCTTCCCACTCTGGCCTGGATGTGGTACATCTCTATTCCTGGATACTTCTTGACAGTGGTCTTTTTTTCCTGTCTCCATGGCATCGCTGAACTATTGATATTCAGCAGAGAACCACGACGTTATTTGCAACCCATTGCACACATGCTCGTTGAGGCCCTGCGTTTTTCTTGGCCATTTGGCGGCGCGCCTATCGCAACTCTTGCAATGACTCAATCGAATACGTGGTTCGCCAGTTTTGGTCGCATTGGCGGAGCGCTCCTTGTGTCGTATCTCCTGTGGCAATTTGCTGTCATTCTTTTCTCTCGATTTCGACTTGTATTGCCCTGCATTGCCGCGGGAGTGCTCCTTTTGGCAATTGCTCCCACGGGAAACAATTTTGCTAGTAAAATTCAAGTACGTATTGCCTATGTACAAGGGGGCGGTCCACAAGGAACACGTGCTTCAAACACCAGCCCCCGCGACGTTGTGTTGCGCCATCTCACAGCCACGAAGTCGCTGTCTCCCGATCAGAAAATTGATGTGGTGATATGGCCAGAAAATGTTGTTGACGTACCTACATTCGCCAACTCGCGTGAAGCCAAAGAAATTGCTCAAGAGGCGAAGCGCATTAATGCTCCGATTTCAGTTGGCGTCACCGATGATGTGCCACCTGACAATTTTGCCAATGCGCAAGTTGTTGTTACCCCTGCAGGCGACATCATCGACCGTTACGAAAAAGTACGACGCGTTCCCTTCGGTGAATTCATACCAATGCGAGGTTTTTTGAAATCCATTGGCGCACCCGTTCATCAAGTACGCCACGATGCAATTAAAGGAAAGACGCCAGCAATTAGCGTCATTCCACTTTCTCATCCCACCATTAGTGGTGAAACATTGCCGTTTGTTTCTTTCGCAACTCCTGTTTCTTGGGAAATATTTTTTGGGGGTCGCGTGAACGAAGGAGTCGAGCGCGGGGCTTCAATCATTAAAAACCCCACCAACGGTTCTTCATATCGCGGAACACTTTTGCAATCTCAACAAATTGCATCATCGCAATTACGTGCTATCGAATTTGGGCGCACTGTTGTGCAAGTTGCCCCCACTGGTTTTTCTGCATTCATTTCCCCGAGTGGAGAAGTTTCACAGCGGTCAAAGGTCAGTGAGCGTCGTATTGAAATAGCCGATATTGAATTACGTACCGGACGCACCTGGTACTCCTTTTTAGGCGATTCCCCCATCATCATTTCACTCTTAATTGGCTTCGCTTTTCTCCTCATGCGCCATCAGCGCAAAAGCCGAATTCATACCTCAGGCTGAGGGCACCTACCAGGCGGTAGCATGAGCCGCCTATGAAACCTTCGGCCGACCCCCATGGCCCGCTGCGTATTGCGTACCTCACTTACCGTGGCAAGCCCCACGTTGGTGGACAAGGCGTATACACCCGTCACCTCACCAAGGCATTGGTCGACTTAGGTCATCATGTTGAGGTATTTGGTGGGCAGCCCTACCCCATTCTCGACCCCCGCGTTGCTCTTCATCAGTTGCCCAGCCTCGATATTTTTAACGATCAGTATCCCGGTCGTTTCCCGGCGTACTGGGAGCTCAACAACCTTCCCAACATTGTTGAGGCCGCCCAATTCCTCAAAGGCACTTTTGGAGAGCCCAAGGCTTTCAGCATGCGTGCATACCGCGAACTGAAAAAACGAGTGAACGATTTCGACTTGGTGCACGACAACCAGTGCTTGGGTACCGACATTCTCAAAATAGAAAAAATCATTCCCACCATCGTCACTTTGCATCACCCCATCACCAAAGATCGCAAACTCGAGATGAGCCACACCAAGAGTCGGTACAAACGATTCGGCATTGGTCGTTGGTATTCATTTGTGGAAATGCAGGGAAAAGTTGCTTCCAAAATGCCACGCATTGTTGTGGTGAGCGAGAACTCCATCAACGACATCCACACCGATATGGGTGTCAGCAAAGACCGCATGCGCCTTGTGCCCGTGGGCGTTGACCCTGAATTATTCCGTCCGCTGCCTGAAGTGCAACGCAAACCCGGACAACTCATTACCACTGCATCTGCCGACGTGGCACTGAAAGGTCTTTCCTACTTGTTGGAAGCACTCGCAAAACTCCGCACCGAACGCGATGTGCGTCTCACCATTATTGGAAAACCAAAGGCAGGCCACAGCGCCGACCTCATCGCGTCTCTTGGCCTCACCGATGCAATCGACTTTGTCTCTGGCGTCAGCGACGAGCGCATCGTAGAGCTATATGCAGAGGCACAATTGGCTGTTGTTCCGAGCCTTTATGAAGGCTTTAGCCTCCCCGCTATTGAAGCAATGAGCACCGGAATTTGCCTTGTTGCTACCGACGGTGGCGCGCTCCCTGAAGTCACAGGAACAGACGGCGAGACCGTACTGCAGTGCCCTGCAGGCGACGCAGACGCTTTGGCTGCAGCAATTCGACGCGGCCTCGACGACGCAACCTTGCGTGAGCGCATTGGCCTTGCAGGTCGTGAACGCGTTGCCAGTAGATGGAGTTGGAAGCATTGCGCACAACTCACCGTTGAGCAATATCGCGAAGTGCTCGACATGCCACACAACCGCATCAGACGACGAAGTGGTAAATAAAAATGCTTACTTTGAAATTTTCTGAGCTTCAGTTGCAACCTGGACACCTGTTTCTCGATGCAGGGGCAGGTTTTGGTCGGCACGCATTTGAAGCTGCTCGCCTGGGTGCAAAGGTAGTTGCTCTCGACTACGCATCCGACGAAGTGGTGACCACTCGCAACACCTTTGCCGCAATGGCAGAGGCTGGCGAAATTTCAGCCGACCAATTTGTTGCAAGCCTCCGTGGCGATGCAACACGACTTCCCTTTGCCGACAACACATTCGATCGCATTGTTACATCGGAAGTACTTGAACACATTCATGCCGATACGGCGGCAATTGCCGAGTTGTACCGCGTGCTGAAACCAGGCGGAATACTCGGTGTCACCGTTCCTACTTGGTGGCCAGAAAAAATTAACTGGATGCTTTCCGACGAGTACTACGCACCAAAATCGGTGGGTGGCCATGTTCGCATTTACAGCGCTACAGAATTGAAAGCGAAACTTCGCACAGCCGGACTCACCATAAAGAGTCAACATCATGCACACGCACTGCATAGCCCCTATTGGTGGTTGCGCTGTGCTGTTGGGCCACGCAACGAAGAGCACAAAGCCGTTCAGGCCTATAAGAAATTTCTCGAGTGGGACATCATGAAACGGCCCACATCTACCAAGTATGCAGAGCGCATTCTGAGCCCCATCCTGGGGAAAAGCTACGTGGTGTACTCGCAAAAGTCACATGACCATGCGCGGGCAATATGAATCACGCCATCAACATTCCCGGCGTTATTTCGCATGATGAGCTTGCACAAACTGCGGCATCAATTGCACAACTTCAGCTCCCCAGCGGAATGATCCCATGGAATACTGGCGGACACTGCGACCCCTGGAATCATGTGGAAACCGCAATGGCACTCGACACCCTCGGGCTGCATCACGAGGCGCGCCGTGCGTATGAATGGCTTGCCGATGTACAACGTAGCGATGGTTCGTGGCACAACTACTACCACTCCGATGGAAGTGTGAAAGAAGCAAAGCTCGATACCAACGTGTGCGCATATATGGCTGCCGGACTCTGGCATCACTGGCTATGCACTGGCGACAAAAAAACTTTGCACTCATTGTGGCCAACAGCAAAAGCAGCGCTGCAGTGGGTGCTCTCCATGCGGCGCCCTGACGGAACCATTCTGTGGGCAAAAGAAGTTGATGAGTCTCCTTGGGACTACGCACTTCTCACTGGCTCGTGCTCTATTCGACATTCGTTACGTTGTGGCGCGATGGTCGCAGCACTTCTCGATGACCACGCCGATATTTATCTGCGCGCTGCCGACACTATCGACGATGTAGTGCGTACCAATCTGAATGCTTTTGAACCAAAAGAACGTTTTGCAATGGACTGGTACTACCCCGTTCTCACAGGTGCAAAAGAATCTGTACAAGCAAAAGATCGACTTGCAACGTTCTACGACACTTTCGTCATGGAAGGTCTTGGAGTGCGCTGTGTCAGCGACGAACCGTGGGTCACTGCAGCAGAAACCGCAGAATGTTCACTTTCATATGCTGCAATTGGCGATCTCGACACCGCAAAAAAACTTTTGCAGTGGACCCGTCCACATCGCACGACCGACGGGTCTTACCTCACAGGTATTGTGCACCCACAACTCGTCTCATTTCCTGAAGATGAATGCACTGCGTATACGGGTGCCGCAATTATTTTGGCCGCCGACGCCATTGCTGGCACCTCGCCTGGTTCTCGACTTTTTATGCACGACGGTTTTTCCGATTAGAACACCAGAATTTACTGTCGCTGTAAAACTCGCAAACTTCCCGTTGCACTGATTTCGATAAATTTTCCACTTGCGAGCGCAGGCAGGTAAATGTCTTCATACGGCGGGCGGCCACCATCGGCTGGGTTGGGAAACACATCGTGAATTGCCAGCAAACCACCCGGCATCACGTGCGGAGTCCAATACGCATAGTCAGCACGTGCGGGTTCAACACCGTGTCCACCATCGATGAATAAAAAACTCAACGGCGTTGTCCACTGCTGGGCAACCGTAGGTGAGTGCCCGACAACTGCAATAACAACATCGTTCAGTTCTGCATCGGTAATGGTGCGCTGAAATGTTGGCAAAGTGTTGAGCCTGCCTGTGTGCGCATCAACCAATGTGACATCGTGCGACTCCCAACCTGGCTGATTCTCTTCACTTCCTTGATGATGGTCAACCGCAAAAAGAACACTGCTGTTTTCGCGAGCAGCAGCACCTAACCAAATGGTTGACCTGCCGCAGTATGACCCCACTTCAAGCATGGGCGACTGTGAGATATCAGAGTGAAGCGAAATAGCAGCGTCGTATAACGCATCGCCTTCTTCTTCTGGCATGAACCCTTTTGCCGCCACTGCATGGCGACGCAAATTGGCGTGAATTACCAACGGTCCCAGTGCAAGATGCTGTCGACTGGTGGACGAGCAGCTGCTTTGAAATCGGTTCCCTTGGTGTAGGCCAGCGGCGACAAGCACACTTGCTGCACGGTGTCGAAAGGAATGTCTAAAATTTCAGCGACTTGCTGCTCCATCATGAGGTGCACAGTGGTCCACGCGGTGCCAAGGCCACGCGCACGTGCTGCCAACATGAATGACCACATGCCGGGCAAAATGTTTCCGAGCATTGATGCCGACATCATTGCTGGTGCACCGTCGAGGCGAGCTCCTTGTGTGCAGCCAATAATGAGTGCAGGCGCATCGCCCATGTGCTCACCTAAGAAGTCGGCAGAGTCTGCAGAACGCTTTTGCTGCTCATTTGCGCCAGCTTCACCCTTGTCGATGGAACCGATGTACACGCCGTCCATTGACTTGTACATGGAATAACACTGTTGATAAACATCACCCACTGCTTTTCGCTTGGCAGCATCTTTCACCACAATGAACCCCATGGTCATCATGTTGCTCCCCGAAGGTGACTGCATCGCTGCAGTTGCACACTCGCGAATGACATCGTCGGGAACTGGCTTCGAGAAATCGAGACGCTTACGTACTGCGCGCGTGGTGGACAAGAGCTCATCTGGGTTTAAAGGAAGTAATGACACAGACGAAATGGTAGCCCGTTTTTCGCGCTACGCGAGAGGCAAAAGTGCATTTGCTCGGGCAACATTGCCCAGCCAGCGAGCACTTGGTTTGATGTGCCGCTCTTGAGTATCCCGATTCACCCCAACGAGGCCAAAGGTTGGCCCGTATCCATAGGCCCATTCAAAATTATCTAGCAAACTCCAATACATGTAGCCCTCTACCGGGATGCCGTCGGCGATACAGCGCAAAACACAGCGCAATGCCTCATCGACATATTCAACACGTTCTTGGTCGTTCACGACCGCAATACCATTTTCGGTAACCATGATGGGCACCCCTCGTGTTTCGGCATAGGCACGACGAATGGTGGCCTCTAAAGCTTGCGGATAGTACTCATAGCCCATGATGGTGAGTCGGGCATCGGGGTCTGGTTTCATCCGGCCCTGCGCGTTGAACCTTTCACGTGTGTAGGTTTGGACTCCGAAAAAATCATCACCAATAGCGGCTTCAAGGAAACATGTCTCGAGACCATCGAAACCTTTTTGACGTTTCTCATACGCCATTGCAATTTCATCTGAGTTCTCAGATTGAGTATCAACTTGAAATTCCACCATTGCGAGCGTGAGACCAATGGGCGCAGAAGAAATAGATTTCACTGCATCACGCGACTTAATATGGGCATCACAAAAAACTGTATTGACAGCATCTCTTGATGATCTGCTGCGTTTACCTGGGGGAAATTGACCAATGAGGTACCCGATAGTGGACACCATGTTTGGTTCGTTGATCGTGCACCAACGTGCAACATCACTGCCCATAAATTGTGCAACTTTTGCGCAGTAGCGCGCAAAAAGATCTGCGGTGCGAGGGTTTTCCCACCCGCCAAGAGCTGCAACCCAAAGCGGTGTTGTGAAGTGATGCAAAGTCACAATGGGCTGCACCCCATTTTCCCAACACGAAGCAATGACACGTTTGTAATGTTGCAAAGCAGCTTGCGAAAACTCGCCTTCAGCTGGCTCTACACGCGACCACTCAATGCTGAAGCGATACGCCTGCAAACCAAGATCTGCGATGAGCTTGATGTCATTTGGATACAAGTGATACTGATCGCAACAGTCGCCGCTTGGTTCTTTACATGGCGTATCGGCACGGTGTTCCCATTCCCACCAATCGTTGTTGGTGTTATTTCCCTCCACTTGATGAGCTGCCGTGGCGGTGCCCCACAGAAACCCTTTGGGAAATGAAGTTTGAGTGTTTTCCATAACTGCCTACTGTAGATCAGCACCGCAAGAGGTAAATTCTCAGAAATAAGCAGAGTTTTATGCCTCAAAAAGTGGCAACATAGAGGAACATGACTTCCTCACTTAATGACCTTGTTGACCTCTTAGATCTAGAGCCCATCGAGGTCAATATCTTTCGTGGTAAATCTCCCGACGAAAATCGCCAACGTGTGTTTGGTGGTCAAGTTGCTGGTCAGGCCCTTGTTGCTGCTGCCCGCACCGTTGATGAGACCGACCGTCAGGTTCATTCGCTTCACGCATACTTCTTGCGCCCAGGCGACCCTGGTAAACCCATTTTGTACGAAGTAGACCGCCTCCGCGATGGCCGTAGTTTCACCACCCGCCGCGTGGTGGCCATTCAGCATGGAAAGGTCATCTTCAACTTGCAGGCCTCGTTTCACACTGTTGAGCCTGGTCCTGACCACCAAATTAAAGGGCCATCGGGTGTTCCAGACCCAGAAACACTCCCCGACTTCAAAGAGCGCATGGCCCCTTATAAAGACATCATTGGTGAGTGGTACGACCGTCCGCGACCTATCGACCTGCGCTATGTCGACTCCGACCCTTTCGCTCGAGAAGGAAACCCCTCGCTCGGGCAACGGGTATGGATGCGCGCCGACGGACGACTTCCCGACGACCCCGTGTTGCACACATGCATCGCAACATATGCAAGCGATTTCACGCTACTCGACACCACTTTGTTGCCACACGGACTTTCGTGGAACTCCAAGGGTGTGCAGATGGCAAGCCTTGACCATGCCATGTGGTTCCACCGCCCTTTCCGTGCCGATGAATGGATGCTCTACGACCAGTACTCCATTTCAACATCAAATGCGCGAGGACTCGCCGGTGGATCTATTTACACCGCAAGTGGCGAACTCGCGGTGACTGTGATCCAAGAAGGACTCACACGCATCAATCACGATGCCTAAAAAACTGCTCTTCCTCAGCGCACTGCTGAGCGCAACATGCTTGCTTCATGTGTTGCCGGTTGCGGCGAGTACAAACAGCACCAAACTTGTTCTTGTTACTCGCGCAAAATTGCCTGTTGACATAGCTTCGCGCCTGAACGATTCAGCCATATTCATTGCCGAGCAAGATGGCCTTGTTCAGCGATTTGTCAATGGCAAGAAAACAATTGCTCTCGACCTCAGGAAGCGCACATCGGCAAGCGGAGAACGTGGACTCCTTGGCATTGTGTTTCACCCCAATGGAAAATACATGTATGTGAACTACACCAATCAGCAAGGAAACACTGAGGTAGTTCGCTATGCAATGACTGCAACAAATACTGCAAATGTTTCCACGCGAACTCTGTTACTCACGGTGAAGCAACTGTATTCAAACCACAACGGAGGCGGACTTGCCTTTGGCCCAGGCGGTCGACTCTACGTTGGTACCGGCGACGGCGGATCCGGCGGAGACCCCGAGCGGGTGGCACTTGATATTGCTTCTCCGTTAGGAAAAATTCTTTCGCTCTCGCCTACTGCAAAAAATGAAAAAACGAACGACCTCGCTGTGTGGTCGCGCGGACTGCGTAACCCATGGCGCTTCGAATTCGACGCGTCGAACAATTTGTGGATTGCAGATGTTGGGCAAAATATGTGGGAAGAAGTGAATGTTGCCTGGGCCGCACAAGGCGCCGGCAAAGACATCAGCTTCGGTTGGAGTGCCTGGGAAGGTAACACCCGCTACAACACCGACGAGCCAGCACAGCCCCACCAAAAGCCAGTTTTCACCTACAAACATGGAGATGCTGGCTGCTCTATTTCAGGTGGCACAAGAGTTCGTGACCCACAGCTGCCTGCTTGGAATGACTGGTTTGTTTTTGGTGACTATTGCAGTGGTCGCATCACTGCAATATGGGTATCTAGACAAACGATGCAGAAGCAAACCATCTTGCAACGCAATGTTGGCCCAATTACTGCTGTACGCAGCTCAACACAAGGAAAAGTTTTCGTCCTCACCCTTGAAGGCAAAGTTTTTCAACTTGTTCAGCGTTGAGTATTAGCGGCGCGCACCCATGAACATGCTGCGCAGCACTTGATAGTTCTCTACACAGTGCCCGGCACCGAGCACTACAGCTTCCAACGGCATTGGCGACATCCTCACCGGAACGTCGGTTTCTTTTTCAATACGTTGTGCAAGACCGCGCAATAATCCGCCGCCACCAACAAGATACATTCCACGCTGTAGAAAGTCTTGGGCCATTTCTGGTGGAACCTTCGACAAGCAACGCGTTACTGAGTTCACAATTTGAGACACCACTTCGTCGATAGCAAAACGCACTTCTTCTGGGGTCAACATAATGTTTTTTGGCAGACCTGTAACAAGGTCACGTCCGCGCACCTGAGCACCACGTTCATTAGGCATTGGCGTGGCGGTTCCAATTTGGATTTTGATGTCTTCTGCGGTGCGCTCACCGATGGCAATACCATGTTCGCGACGCACATAGGTTTGGATTGCAGCATCAATATCGAAACTGCCGACGCGAATTGCTTCAAGGGTCACTACACCACCAAGAGAGATGACTGCGGTCTCGCTGGTTCCACCACCAATATCGATGATCATGTTGCCTACAGGCTCGTCAATGGGCAACTCAGCGCCAATTGCTGCCGCCATTGGTTGTTCAATGAGCTGCGCATCGGAGGCTCCTGCACGACGCGTGGCATCGGTTACTGCGCGACGTTCCACTTCCGTAATTGCTGATGGCACACATATGACCACTTTGGGTCGGGTGAAACGTGAAACGCCTACACGCTGCAGCAACAACCGAATCATCCGCTCGGTGATATCGAAGTCGGTAATGGCGCCGCCGCGTAACGGGCGAACTGCCACGATGTACCCAGGTGTACGGCCAATCATGTTCCATGCTTCATGACCAGTTGCCAACACTTCACCTGTTTTACGGTTCACCGCAATAACTGAAGGCTCGTTCAGCACAATGCCTTTGCCCTTCATATACACAAGGGTGTTGGCGGTGCCAAGGTCTATTGCAAGGTCGCGTGCCATGGGTATTTTTAGTGTACGCCCTATTACAGGCGCGGTGAGCGACTCTGCCCAGAATCGTCATTTTTGATTTGACGGGCTACAACATTTCGCCGAGCATCGGGTGATAACGCATCGATATGGCGACGGAAATTATCGATGCCATCGTAAATTCCTGTCTTGCGATTTTCTCGCAAAAGTATGGTGCCAAGTGCAGCTGCACACAGCACTGCCAGGAAGGTGAAAATATACATTGCTGCTTGCATGTTCTTAGTGCACACTTCCTGTTGTGGGCGACGAAACTTTTCCGATGTCTTGACTACGTGTTCCCCAATCGGAACCGCCTGCCCATTCTTCCTTCTTCCAAATAGGAACTGAAGCTTTCAATGCATCGATACAAAACCGCGCCGCTTCGAAAGCCTCGGGGCGATGACCCGACGAGACGCATACGATGACAGCACTATCGCCGAGCTCGAGGTCGCCGAGTCGGTGGATCATGGCAATTCGACCAATTCCTGTCCACGATTTTTGCGCTTCCTCCGCAATGGCGCGCATGCGAACAACCGCCTGTTCTTCGTAGGCTTCATACGTTAACTTTTTCACCTCGTCGCGCCCATCGGCATGGTTGCGCATCGTGCCCGAAAAGAGAACAACCGCGCCGCAGTTGGGCAAAATACTCCATTCGTATGCAGTGGCTACAGGCAAGTCTTCATGTGTCACCGCGATCCAAAGTGAGGAGTCAGCAGGGCCATGCACAACTTCAGCGTACCTCTTTCACCCAATCATCTCTGCGTCATGTGTTTCACTTCAACGAGGCATAACATCGCTCTATGGGCGAAAACGGAATGGGTGATAACCCCTTTGGCGGGTTGCCATTTTTTGGCGACATGATGAAAGCAATGGCCGGTCAAGGCCCCCTCAATTGGGATATCGCACAGCAGTTTGCCTTCATGGGTACGTCAACTGAAGGTGGGCAATCCAACGTCGACCCTGCTGCTCGCATTGCAATGGAACAACTCATCCCCATTGCCATCATGCATGTTGGCGATGTTCTTGGCGACCAAGCACAACTCTCTTTGAGCCAGGCAAAATATGAATATTGCACTCCTGCCCAATGGTGCCACTCAACGCTCAACGCCTATAAGCCACTTTTCAATGAGCTCGCTGTAGCCCTCGGCCAGCCGTCATCTACCAGCACCGGTACGGGCACCGACATCGACTCAGAAAACTCTGACCCCATGTCACAGATGATGCGCAACCTCACAAGCATGATGGCCCCTTCACTTCTTGGCATGACCGTTGGCTCCATGATTGGGCAACTTGCACAAAAAGCATTTGGTCAATACGACCTGCTGTTGCCGCGCAGCCCAGAGCACACTATTTTGCTTGTGCCTGGCACCATTGACGGCTTCGCAGAGAGCTGGAGTTTGCCTCATGCCGACATGCGGATGTGGGTACTTATTCATGAACTTGCTGCTCATGCTGTTTTGCAAGTTCCACATATTCGCCTTGCGCTTTTACAATCGGTCGAACAACACGTCAAAGCATTTCGCCCCGACCCATCAGCAGCCTTTGAGCGAATGACACATCTTGAAGTTGATGCCGACAACCCCATGGCTGCACTTCAACAAGCTTTTTCACAACCTGAAATTATGCTCGGAGCTGTTATTTCACCCGAGCAAGAAGCCATGATGCCTGCGCTCGATGCACTTCTTGCCACTCTTGTCGGCGTCATCGACTGGACGGTTGACACTGTTGCTCAACGTATTTTGGGTGGAGCCGGAGCCATTGCAGAAGCCGTTCGACGGCGCCGCATTGAAGAATCACCTGCCGATGTTTTTGTAGAGCATTTGCTCGGCGTGCGTTATACCCGAGCAGTGGTATCGCGGGGCAAGAGTTTTGTTGCTGGGGTTATTGAACGCAGTTCGCCTGAAGTACTCCTTGGCGTTCTTGCGAGCGCATCGGCACTTCCTACCCCCGCCGAGGTCGACGCCCCAGGCCTATGGCTTGCCCGCCTTGAATGCGAATAGAAAAGCGTCCCCACATCACAAAAATCAGCATTCCTAGTGCTGTTGCTATTCCAACAAGCGCAAAACCTGTGTCACCAGATATGTGAAATAGCACCGGCACCAAGCCAGCGAGGACCCATGCCATTTGATTTTGTGTTTCAAACACCGCAAAGGCTCGCGCCCGGTTTGCATCGGGAGCATCGCTTTGCACAACCGATTCAAAGGCCAGGCGACAAATGGCCGCTGCACAATTGACCGTCGCAGCCAATATGACTCCTCCTGTTACTCCCCCAACATATGTGGTGATGAAACCAAAAATGGTGAGCGCCAGTAACGCCGACAACATCATGGTTTCTTCGTGCAACTTACGACGCATCATTGGCGACAATGCATTACCTGCCATCGTTGCAAGCGTCGATAGCGCAACCGCAAGTCCAAACCACACAGTCCCCGCTTTCTGGTCGCGCAACCAAAAAGCAAGATGGAAAAACATGAAGCCAACAAGGCCACGCATGAGCCACATGGTGCGCGAAGCGCGAAGCAAACGCGGAGAATGCAGTTCATCTCGCTCAGCTTGTGTAGGTGGGGCTTGAGATACTCGCTCGCCTCGGGGTAATTGTGTTGCCGATACTAAGGCTCCAAGAAACAGCACTACGGCAAGGAACAATGGTGCGTTATCGGAAATCAGTTGCAATAAACCAGCAGGAAGAGCAACGGCAAAGCCCACCACGCCGGCCAAAAGTCCCAACCTGCTATTTGCTTCCACCAGATCAGATTCTGATTTCACCACAGTAGGAACAAGTGCCGACTTGGAAACCGAATAGGTCTTCGACAGCACCATTGCAGCAAAAGCAAGAGGGAAAAGTGTGAGCGAATCAATACGCCCAATCATGAGAAGTGTCACGATTGCTCGGCCAGCAGCAGCGAGACATACAACGAGCCGCCTGCCACCTTTCATGCGGTCAATGACGGGCCCGATGAGCGGCGACACCACCGCAAATGGCGCCAAACTGAGGGCGAGGAAGAGAACAACTTTCCCACGCGCCGCATCGGGGCTCATCGACAAGAAAAGAGAATTGGCAAGTGCCACCGTCATGGCAGCTTCGCCAGCAGTCATCAAAACATGCGTTCGCGCGAGTGAGAAAAACAGCGGACGTGCAGGAAGACCAATTGAGCCCGCGCTTTGAGATGGACGGCCTCTGCTCACAACGCCATGTTAGGCGCATTGCGATGCAACAAGGAGTTAGTTACGACTGCGTTCGAACTTGTAACCAAGACCACGAATGGTGATGATTTTGTCGGGGTTTGCAGGGTCTGACTCTATTTTTGCTCGCAGACGCTTGATATGGACATCGAGTGTTTTGGTATCGCCCACGTAGTCATTTCCCCACACGCGGTCGATGAGTGTTTCACGCGGCAACACACGGCCTGCATTTGCGAGCAACAAATGGAGCAATTCAAATTCCTTGAGTGGAAGTGCTGTCTTTTCACCACGAATCACTACTTCATGTTGTTCTGGGTCGAGAGTAATGTCACCCACTTGTAATGCGCCTTCGGTCAGTTCTCCAGCCCGGTCGAGTGGGGCTCGGCGCATGACGGCGCGCATACGTGCAACTAATTCGCGAAGGCGGTAGGGCTTAGTGATGTAATCGTCTGCCCCCACTTCAAGACCAACCACCGTGTCGATTTCTGCAGCTTTAGCAGTCACCATAATGATGGGCACTTGTGATTTCTTGCGCAATTGCCGACACACATCGATGCCCGACACTTTCGGCAACATCACATCGAGAAGAATGATGTCGGGCTGAACACGATCGAACATATCGAGCGCTTCTAAGCCATCACGAGCAACTTCAACGCGAAAGCCTTCTTTTTTGAGGCCAACGAGCAAAGCATCTACAAAGGATTCTTCGTCTTCAACGACGAGAACAGTATGGGAGGTAGTGGCGGCGTTCATATGTTGTTCACTGCAGTATTACCGCTAGGACGTAAAAGAGTGAGCACGAAGGTTGAACCTTCACCTTCTTGTGAGGTTACGTTCACCGAACCGCCATGATTGTTCATCACATGACGCACAATAGACAGGCCGAGCCCTGTTCCACCAGTCCCCCGGCTACGGGCACGATCGACCCGATAAAAACGCTCAAATATACGGTCGATATCACTTTGGGGTATTCCAATACCTTCGTCGCTCACCGATATCTCAATAGTTGTGTCGAGCGAAGTGACACGAACAGTGACCTTGTCGCCCTTTTCGCTGTACTTCACCGCGTTATCGATGAGATTCGAGACTGCAGAAACCAACTGAAGTCGATCGCCTTTCACCACACAATCGTCTTCGGGAAGTTGTGAAACAACACCGATACCCGCCTGCGCCGCAAAGTACGCCATGCGGTCGATGGACTCTGCAATCACTGAGTAAACGCTCACTGGTTCTGGAACTACTGAGCCATCAAGCTCAATGCGTGATAACTCGAGCAAGTCGTCAATGGTTTGAGCCATGCGGTTAGCTTCTTTCACCATTTTTGATGAGAGGCGATGGATGACTTTCAGGTCGTCTTCATCACGAATGGTGTCGGCGAGAATGGATAAAGCTCCAACAGGAGTTTTTAATTCATGGCTGATATTGGCCACAAAGTCTGTGCGTACAGCATCGATGCGAGTCCGCTCCGAAATATCTTCAATAATGGCAATCGACTTCGACCCCTCAAGTGGCATTGCCTCGATGACCAAAGTGCGTGGAGGTGGCCCGAACAATTCAAGAGTTTCCCGCACCACCGAACCGGTCTCGCGTGATTTTTTTATAATGCGCTCTGCAGCTTCGTCGACTAACACGTCGATATGCCGCAAAATACCTACGCCTGCAGCAATGTGATTACCCAAAATAATATTGCCCTGCTCATCTGTGACAACGACACCAAGTGGAATTGCATTCAATACAGAATCGAGTTCCGCAACATGAACCTCTGCCTCTGAGGATAAAAGTTCTACCGACCCAACAACTGATTCATTATTGGCCTTAACAGTGCTACGACGGAGAAAAAATACAAATGGAAAAGCACTAACAATGATGCCAATGATGATTCCGCCGACGAGCACAACGACCTAGTCTTCTGGGGCGTTGATGTTGGGAAGAGGAATGCCATAGGTGTCGTCGTGGGTCGTTTTTGCAGCATGACGCGCAGCACCTTTGTTTTCTGGTCGCCATCCACTCACGATAAAGAGAACACGTTCACCAATGTTGACCGCGTGGTCACCAATGCGTTCGTAGAAGCGCGCTACTACCGCTAATTGAATAGCTACTTGCAAGTCGATACTTCCGGCGGCATGACTTTCGAAAATTGCTTGTACAAATTGCCGTTGCAAACTGTCGAGATATGAGTCCATGTCGTCGATGGCCCCTGCAATAGCCACATCGTTCTCTTCAAATGATTGCAAAGCAGAAGTAAACAGTTGCTGCGCCTGTTCGCCCATTTTGGTAATGATGCCGCGCAACTTTGGATCGAGTGAATGGCCATAAATGCGGCGAGCCGCCTTTGCAATATTCACCGTGAGGTCGGCAGAGCGTTCAATTTCGCCCACCATTTTCAGAATAGAAATGAGCTGACGCAGGTCGCCAGCCACCGGGGCCTGTAGTGCCAACAACTGATAGCAACGATCTTCAAGCGCAATAGACCGTGAGTCAATTTCATCATCGGCCAAAATGAGGTACTCAGCACCTTCAAGATCACCTGACAACAACACGTTTGTTGCACGAGGAATGGCTTCGATCACCGAGGCTGCCAGGCGTGCAAGTGAGAGCCGAACTTCATCTAGTTCGTGGTGAAAACCTTTGCGAAGTTCTTCCATTGCTGTGTCTCCTCTATTTCCCGTCGCTCACAGAATACCCTGCTTATGAGTTTCGGCGCTCTTGTTGATTTTTGGCCCATTTGTAGAGGTCTTCTTGCGCATTTCGCACAGCAAAAGAGTCACCTGAACGACCCCAATTACCTCTGGCATCGAGAACAAAATGTGGCGCAGTGGGGCTACTGAGATCAGACAGCACTTTTTCACACCATTGTTGATGCTTTTCTTGCAGTACGGGCACCAGTGCCTCTACTCGGCGGTCGAGGTTGCGTGACATGAGATCAGCTGAACCGATATACCAACGTGGCACTCCTGGTCCATTTCCATTTCCGAACATATAAATGCGCGAATGTTCAAGGTATCTTCCCAAAACCGAACGCACCGTAATGTTGCTCGACATTCCAGGTACACCTGGACGTATGCCGCATATTCCACGCACAGTAATGTCAATTTTGACGCCTGCTTCACTTGCCTCGTACAACGCCTCAATCATTTGAGAATCAGCGAGCGAATTGAGTTTCAAACGAATAAAACCCTGATCTCCTGCACGTGCTTCTTGACGAATGAGTTCAATCAGACCAGGTTTCAAATAATTCGGAGCAACAAGTAAATGTTGATAATGGTCGCTTCTGCTGAACCCAGTGAGGTGATTGAAAAGACGCGACGCATCGGAGGCAAGTTCAGGATTGCATGTAAAGATTGCGAGGTCTTCATAAAGGCCAGCAGTTTTTGAGTTGTAGTTGCCCGTTCCAAAATGGACATAACGGCGCAGCCCATCGCCGTCTTCGCGCACCACTAGCGCGCACTTCACATGTGTCTTTAAACCAACAATTCCGTACATGACGTGCACTCCGGCACGTTCAAGTTGCTTAGCCCACGTAACGTTCACTGCTTCATCGAAACGAGCTTTCAATTCGATGAGTGCCACTACTTGTACGCCGCGTTCAGCTGCGCGAATAAGACTCTGCGCAATGGGACTATCGCCCGACGTGCGATACAACGTCATTTTTATTGACTGTACGCGTGGGTCATTTGCTGCTTCTTCAATAAAAGCCTGCGTTGAGGTAACGAAGCTTTCATACGGATGGTGCACTAAAAGATCGCGCTCACGAATCACGCTGAATATAGAGCGATCTTGTTCTTTCGCGGCCGCTAGGCGACCTGCGGTTACTGCCGGCCAAGGAGTGTCGCGCAATGCGGGAACCGGCAATGCACTAATGGTGAACAAACTGGTGAGGTCAAGAGGAAGATTGAACTGGTAAACGTCGTGTTCTTCCACTTCAAATTCATCAATTAATAGTTGTAAAACTGTTTCATCAATTGAGTCACGAACTTCGAGACGTACTGCTCTGCCAAAACGCCGGCGGCGCAATTCAGCCTCTACAGCTTCAAGAAGATCTTCAGCCTCTTCATCGTCTACATCGAGGTCTGCATCGCGTGAAACACGGAAGGTGGTTGCGCTTTGCACTTCCATTCCTTCAAATAACGAAGGAAGATGCGCAATGATGACATCTTCGACAGGGATGAAATGTTGAGTGTTTTCTAGCTTGAGTAACCGTGGCAAAAGAGGCGGAACTTTGAGACGGGCAAAACGTTCTTCGCCACTTTCCGGGTCACGCAACATCACCGCAATACTCAGCGCCAATCCCGATACATAGGGAAATGGGTGTGCTGGGTCTACGACGAGCGGGGTGAGAATGGGGAATATCCGCTGATCAAACTCTCTCGATAGATTTGCTTTTTCTTCAGCAGAGACATCTTCCCAACGTTGCAAAATAATGTCGTTATTTTTGAGTTCCGGCAAAATTTCTTCGCGCAAAAGCGATTCTTGTTCGGCAACTAACTGATGCACCTTGTCGCTGATATCAAGATCGAGTTCATGTGGGCGACGGCCATCGGCACTGCGATGAGATGTTCCTGCATCAATTTGGTTTTTCAGTGCCGCAACGCGAACTTGAAAAAACTCATCGAGATTTGAAGAAAAAATAGCAAGGAACTTGACCCGTTCGAGAAGTGGGATTCCTTCTTCTCGTGCCATTGCCAAAACCCGCTCATTGAATGCGAGCCAGCTGAGATCACGGTTAAAAACTCGTTCGTCGATCTTCGCAGAGTATGTTCTTTCCCGTTTCGTCATAGGTCATTTACCTGAACGCTCAATGAACGAAAAATGACTACTGGGATAATTTGCACACTATGAGTGTTTAGTTCTTGGCGGAATCGCCAAGGTCCCACTCGATGGTGATGAGCTCGCGCTCAGCATCGCGGGCAATGCGCTCGCTATTGCGGCGGAATTGTGGGTCGTCGCGGGTGAGGAGCACTAAACGGGCCAGTACTCGGGTACGGAACTCGTCGATCAGGGCCTGATCGCCATAGTCGCCATAGACCTCCCAATGGGGAGCAACAGGGCCGAGATACACGATGCGGGCATGTGCGCGTGGCGCTTCTGGGGTGGCATTGATATCGGACACGGGAACCTCCTAGGAGCGATCAGGATACCGCAGAGTCGCCATATGACCTCTCGGGAACTTAATCCGGGCCTGCACCGTCAGAAACCTTGTACGACCGAAGTTCTCCTCCCAGAAAAGGCTCGCCATGACCACAACCGACATCCAGCACTATGAGAACCAGCGCAACTTCGGCTCTTATCGTTCAACTGAATGGATGTCGCTCGGCAATTGCCGCCTTGTTGAGCCCGACATCTTCTTTCCCTCTGATGGTGCCGGGGTCGACAAGGCGCGCAAAATTTGTTCGACGTGCCCTGTTCGCGACCACTGCTTGGAATACGCACTGTCGGAACACATTGAACACGGTGTGTGGGGCGGCATGAGTGAGCGTGCCCGGCGCCGCTTGAAGTCTCAACGCCGCGCTGCATAACAACGCGACAGTGAATTACTTGGAGTCGGAATCGCCAGACTTATCGGATTGGCCGTCTGCAAGACCTTTTTTAAATTCTTTTTGCGCCTGGCCAAGGTTTTTTGCAAACTTCGGCAATTGAGTGCCGCCAAAAAGAACAAGTACAACAACAGCAACGATGATGAGTTCTGGGCCTTCGAGAAATGCGAACATGCCTTTAACCTACCACCGCTCAGCTGGGAGATGAGATAAAAATAACCCTGTGATCGAGTGCGTCATCAATATCAGTGAGGGTCAAAACCCCGAAACACTTGCCAAATTGAGCGCAGTTGTAGCTACCCATCTCCTCGACATCCATGCCGACCACGACCATCACCGCAGCGTGTTTACCCTGTGCGGCGCACACGCCCCCCGACTCCTCGCCGCGCGTGCCGTCGACCTTCTCAATATTCATGAACACGCAGGTGTACATCCGCGCTTCGGAGTGGTTGATGTTGTTCCCTTTGTTCCTTTGGGCAACACCACCTTTGAAGAAGCAACTCACGAGCGTGATGCATTTGCGCAATGGGCTGCCAAAGAACTTGGTGTTCCCAGTTTTTATTACGGACCAGAACGCACGCTTCCTGACATTCGCCGCACAGCATGGACATCACTTTTTCCCGATGTTGGGCCACGCATTGCACATCCAACAGCTGGAGCGATGTGCGTAGGCATCAGAGAAGTTTTAGTTGCCTACAATATTTTTCTCACCGATGCCACTATGGAAACCGCACGCGAGATTGTGGTGAACATCCGTCAACCAGGCCTGCGTGCATTGAGTTTTTTAGTAGATGGGCATGCACAAATCAGCATGAATTTGACTGATATTGATGCCATCAATGTGGACACTGCCTACGACATCGTTGCTCAATACGGCAATATTGCGCGTGCAGAGCTCGTCGGACTCATGCCATTAAGTGCATTGACAAAAATAGAACCAAGCCGTTGGAGCGAACTCGATATTGGAGTTGACAAAACAATCGAAGCGCGCTTCGACACATTGTTGAAAGTGCAGTAAACGTTATTAGATCGCTTGGCGATTTGCTTGAGCGCGAGCACGGCGCAAGCGACGACGCTCACGCTCAGACAGCCCACCCCAAATACCAAATTTTTCACCGTTGACTAATGCGTACTCAAGGCATTCACCTCGCACGACACAACCACGACACACTTCTTTTGCTTCACGAGTAGAAGCACCCCGTTCGGGGAAAAAGAGATCGGGGTCAACACCAAGACAGTTGGCCTGATCTTGCCAACCACGTTCTGTACTCAATTCATCCGTTTCTGGGAATTGCATTCGCTTGCCTCCCGCTCTGCAGATCACGAACATCCAGAAATGGCATGCAGTGATGGCAGGGCTGTAATTACATTGCTGTCATTCTGCCAAATCCTTATGAAATAAGCAAGTGCGC
>CAFBQU010000010.1_pt1 | contig 35354 bp, 39 predicted proteins | sample 7270051 | NCBI WGS metagenome assembly CAFBQU01 (sample SAMEA6814184, study PRJEB35770) | uncultured Acidimicrobiaceae bacterium | biome: Freshwater; feature: Freshwater reservoir; material: water | place: Czech Republic | collected 2016-11-09 | depth 30m m
AATACGGCGCATGTGCTCATCGGAAATTTCTTGTAAATGCTCAAGGTTGCGCACATCGAGTTCGTACAACGTGAGATATTTCTGGTCGAACACTTGCCAGCCATCAAAAGCTTTGTAGCGAGTTGCCGCAATATAGCCAGGCACAGCCAGAACATCGGGCACATGGATATTGGTGTACCAGTCGTTGTAAGCAACTTCTGCCTCTGTACTTGCAGGGTTCGTTAGTACAACGAGAACGGCTTTCATGTTGGTTTAACCCAGTTTCCTTGTGCGTCGAAGATGAGTGGTGTGAGTTCGCCTTCTTGCACCTCGACATCGGTACCAAGAGAGACGGGAACTTTTTGGTAATTCCATTTCATCACATCAACGGTGAGTTCAATAATTTGGTCGCGCGTGAAATGTAAAAGCAGGTCTGCTTTTTGTTGTGGGGTAATGCCACCGGGTTGGGTCATGAGGGTATCGGCGTAGCGTAAAGCAGCTTTGTGACGTTCTGAGAGGCTGCTTGTTTCATAATGATCTACTTCGGCGATGGTGGGTTCATCGAGACCATCTTGTTTGGCAACTGCCAAACGAACAGAGAGTCAAGTTTTGCAGTCGTGGTAGCGCGCACAACGCAGCCGCACGAGCTCTGTGGTGATGGGGTCGAGCGCGGTCATGCGCACCACAGCTGCTTGCCAGTCGCCGAGCGGAGTACGCAGTGGAACTGCTGCATACGTTTTTGGAGCGATGCGTGCGTTACGTGTGCTCATTGATCTTCTCCAAACAGTGTTTGCCAGGCGAGGGAAATACGGATGCGTTGTTCAACAACTAAGAGTGCGCTCACAAAGTCGGCAAGTTCTTGTTGGCCCAAGAGTTCACCAACGCGCATGGCGGTATTTTCTTGAAGGCTTGCAACATCAATGACGAATTCTTCGGTAAAAGCGAGGCAGGCTTTTTCTGATTCTGTAAATAGTGGCGACAATGGCCATTGAGAAAGCGCGCTGCGCTTTTCTGCAGTGAGCGCAGCTTGTGGCATGTCGATGGCCAATTCGGCTTCTGCGCCGAGCATGCTGGCAATACGCAGGCGACACAATTCCAAAATATGCGGGTCGACGGTTACCCAAGCGGCCTCGTGGGCGGCGGTGAGTTGCTCTAAGACGTCGGGGAACTGCGCCAAATGGGCGCTCAACGTGGCTGATGTGGCGGTAGTCATGCCTTATCAATATATGCCATCTCACTGGCTCTTGTTTCACGGCAGAATAGAGGAATGGCGGAACTGGTATTGATGGAGCGCACGGGTGATGTGGTGACCCTCACTTTGAACCAGCCAGAAAAACGCAATGCGCTGTCGCTGCCGGTGTTACAGGAACTCACTCGTGCTTTTGTGGCAGTGGGGAAGAGCGATGCCACTGGGGTCATTCTTGCTGCCAACGGCCCCGTTTTTTCTGCGGGTCATAATTTTGGCGACATGTTTGGCGCCAACTATGCCACTACCTACGAAGTGTTCGATACCTGCACCACCATGATGCAGACCATTCAGTCAATTCCGCAGGTGGTGGTCGCGCGCGTGCATGCCTTGGCAACGGCCGCAGGATGTCAACTTGTTGCTACGTGCGATTTAGCTGTTGCGGCCGATACTTCATCTTTCGCAATTCCCGGTGGGAAGGGTGGCTTGTTTTGCCACACGCCACTTGTTGCGGTCTCGCGCAATATTGGTCGTAAGCGCGCACTGGAAATGGCACTCACTGGCGATGCCATTGATGCAGCAACTGCATTGCAGTGGGGGTTTGTTAATGCTGTGGTGCCAGCGAGCGAGCTGGAAGCAGCAACACTCGATTTGTTGCAACGCGCAACTCGAGGTTCTGCACATTCAAAGGGTCTAGGTAAAGCTGCCTTTTATAAACAAGTACAAATGGGTGAGAGCGATGCATATTCCTACGCGGTAGGTATGATGGCGGCGGCTGCGGTGACCGCCGATGCACAAGAGGGTATTGCGGCGTTTTTAGAAAAAAGACATCCTGAGTTTCCCGCACAGGTGAAAGAAAATTCATGAGCACGCTTGAAGAACTTCCACTCACCGTTGAATTTGCTGTAAGTGGTATGACCTGTGGGGCATGTGCTGCGCGTATTCAAGATCAATTGAACAAAATTGACGGCGTCGATGCTTCGGTGAATTACGCAACGGAAACTGCAACAGTGCGCACTCGTTTTGGCGTACAAACTGACGATCTCATTCATGCGGTGGAAGAAGCGGGCTATGGGGCAGCACTTCGTGAGGCCGATGCGCCAGTGGGCGCAACCGAAGAAGAATTTGCAGAGAGCCTGCTGGCATTGCGCAACCGACTCGTTATTTGTGCATTGCTCACTGCACCGGTGTTTTTCTTTTCGATGTTCGAGTCAATGCAGTTTCACAACTGGCAGTGGTGGGCACTTGTCTTTTCTGCTCCTGTTGTTACTTGGGGGGCATGGCCGTTTCATCGTGCTGCAGTTATGAACTTGCGACATCGTGCTACCACCATGGACACACTCATTTCCATTGGAGTAGTTGCTGCGGTGGCGTGGTCGTTGTGGGCGTTGATTTGGGGTGATGCGGCAAGTAGTTACGGCTCAATGTCGGGTATGTCTGGCATGGAAGGTATGAGCCACAGTTCGTACCACGTGTATTTTGAAGTGGCAGCAACCGTGACGGTGTTCATTCTCACTGGTCGTTATTTAGAAGCGCGAGCAAAACGTAGTGCAGGTAATGCCTTGCGGGCGCTTTTGGCATTAGGTGCGCACACTGCAGTTGTTTTGGAAAATGGCATTGAGCGTGAAGTTGATGCCAAAAACTTGCAGGTGAACGATGTGATTGTGGTGCGCCCGGGCGAAAAGATAGCAACCGATGGTGTGGTCATTGAGGGCGATTCAAGCATCGATATGTCGATGCTCACAGGCGAAAGTGTGCCCGTTGATGTTGTTGCAGGCGACGCAGTAACTGGTGCAACAATCAACTTGACGGGCCGCTTGAAAGTGCGTGTGTCGCGTGTTGGTGCGGATACCACGTTTGCCCATATGGCAAAATTGGTGCGCGAAGCACAGGCCACAAAGGCACCAGTACAAAAACTTGCCGACAAAGTGAGCAGCATCTTTGTTCCGGTTGTACTGCTCATTTCTTTGGCCACATTGATTGCCTGGTTTGTTATAGATGGCGATGCAACGAAAGCATTTACTGCCGCTGTTGCCGTTCTCATTATCGCTTGCCCTTGTGCACTAGGTCTTGCTACACCAACTGCACTCATGGTGGGTAGTGGTCGTGGAGCACAACTTGGCATTGTTATTAAAGGCGTTGATGTACTGCAAAGTACACGCCGTATTGACACCGTGGTGTTCGACAAAACGGGCACCGTGACCACTGGTGTCATGCAGTTACGCAATGTGGTGTGTGCCGAAGGTATTGAGCGCCGTGATGCATTACGCATGATTGGCGCCTTGGAATTGGCAAGTGAGCATCCCATTGCTCGCGCTATTGCAATTGCTGCGCAAAAAGAATCGGGAATACTTCCCGATGTGCAAGAGTTCGTGTCTTTAGCCGGTATGGGTGCGCGCGGAGTTGTTGAGGGCGTGAGTGTGATGGTGGGTCACGAGCGCTTGTTGCAAAAAGAACTCATTCTTATTCCTGGGCCGTTGCGCACTGCACTTGCTGATGCACGCGCGCAAGGAAATACAGCAGTCGTAGCGGCCTGGGGCGGTTCTGCTCGAGCTGTATGCGTTGTTGCAGATCAACCGAAGTCAACGAGCAAAGAAGCCATTGCAACTTTGCGTGCAATGGGCTTAGCACCGGTACTGCTCACGGGCGACAACCAAGCAACGGCAATGGCTATTGCGTTACAGGTGGGCATCGACGCCGACGACTATCACGTGCGTGGTGGTGTGCTGCCCGACGAGAAAGTTGCGGTCATACGCGAACTACAAGATCGTGGATACGCGGTTGCGATGGTGGGCGACGGTGTGAACGATGCGGCCGCTCTCGCACAGGCCGATGTTGGTATTGCAATGGGTACGGGTACCGATGTTGCCATGCAAGCAAGTGACCTCACCATTGTGAGCGGTGACCTGCGCTTGGTTGCCGATGCCATTGCGTTGTCGCGTGCAACATTGCGCACCATTGGCGCCAACGTGTTTTGGGCCTTTGCTTATAACGCCGCAGCAATTCCGCTGGCAGCAAGTGGAAGATTGAACCCCATGTGGGCAGGCCTCGCTATGGCATGTTCAAGCGTTTTTGTTGTGATGAATAGCTTGCGGTTGCGTCGCGTGAAGTTACGTCACCGCTAAGGCGTTGACGTTCTTTTTCTTCGTACAACCGAATTGCTTTGAAGTTCTCGGTCGATAATGCAGACCGCGCAAAACTCAATGCTTCGGCGCGTTGCCAGCGCACTGTGCGGGCACGGATGCGCAAAATTTCACCGATCTCTTTGCTGGTGTAACCGGCAGCAACAAGTTTTAATAGGGCGAGTCGTTCGGGGTCCATGTTGCGCGATTCAAGTTCGGTGAGAGCCTCGTTGCTGCCATCGCAGCCGGAGTGAATACTGTTTGGCTCGCGAGTCATGTCTTGTAGAAAGCCATCTAAAATTTCAGGGTCGAAGTGTTCCACTGTGGTTCGTCTTTTTCTTTGGGGCACCACAAATTCTTTGTATTCCACATCGCGCACAATGTTGGCGGCAATTTTTCGGGGCCGGTTCTCGCAGGGGTAGGTACGAATGACCAACCACACCTGGGCCATTACTGCATTCAGAGCTTCCTCCACCCCGCCGGGGTGAATACGGCCACGCCGCTTGGCAATGGCAAGGATGGGCGGAACGACGCGTTGCACTGCGAGGCGAGCAGCAAGCTCGTCGGTGCGGGCTAGGCGTACCACTTGTGCCAAATACTGGTCGGCTTCATCGCAGTGCGCTGGCCGGTCAAAGCCCATGCGCACGAGCATTTGGTCGAGATGGGTAACAGGTTCCCCGGGGAGACCCCACGCATTGGCATGGGCAATACAAGAGGGTCGCCGCGCGATGGCATTCCATTCATCGACAATGATTTTCACCGAGGGTGTGGTGAAATCAGCACGCACCAGGGGTACGTATTCGTATTTATTAAATGGCTCGGTGGATGTGATGGTGCTATGAGTTGTTTGCATGTGGCACCGTGCGCCTCATGCATCACCTGAGTTCCCCTCAAAGGTCTCACCGCAAGTCTCACTCTGACACAATGAGTGCGTGCGACATACTTTGCCTTCAGGAACTGACGTAGAAATTGCCCGCCCGAGTGGCTCGCCACGCATTGGGCTTGTGGTGACCCCCGATATTTTTGGCTTGCGGCCGCTCTACGACAACTTGGTAGCGCAGTGGGCTACCGATTGGGGCATGGCTGTGGCGGCCGTGGAACCGTTCCCTGGGAACAACCTTGGGGCCGACATTGAACCGCGCTATGCGGCAGTCAAAGATATTGATGATGAAAAGCACTTGAGCGACCTGCACGAGGCAGCCGACGTGCTCGACACCCCTGTCACAGTGCTGATGGGTTTTTGTATGGGTGGGATGTATTGCTTTAAATCGGCGCGCAGTAGTCGCTTTGCACGCATTGCGAGTTTTTACGGAATGATCACGTTGCCAGAAGCTTGGCGCAGCGCAGTGCAGGGTGAGCCTTTGCAGTACTTACAGACGGGAAATGCGCAAAGCGTTTTAGCAATTATTGGTGGGAAAGATCACTACACACCAGCACACGATGTAGATGCGTTACGAGCTACTGGTGCAACCGTTGCGTTTTACCCTGAAGGTGAACACGCCTTTGCTCACGATGCCAGTAGACCAGCACACCGCGCAGAAGATGCAGCCGATGCTTTTCGGCGGGCAAAAGAATGGTTAAGTGCAGCGGAGTAGTTGTAAAGGGCGCGAGTTAGCTCGCGCGCACTTCAAGGTTTTGCCGGTTAAGAAGTTTGTATTGACGATCGCGTTGCTCTAGCCAACCCAAACGAATGAAACTTGCGATGGCTTTGTTGACGCGCTCACGAGATGCGCCCACCATGCCGGCGAGTTCTTCTTGAGTAACGGGAAGAACGAATTCGTCTTTGCCTTCAGAAAGTTCGAGCAATCGCTTTGCTGTGCGACCAGTGACATCGAGAAAAACGCTGTCGGCCAATGCCTCGTCCATGGCGCGCAAGCGGCGGGCAAGAACGCGAGTGATTCCCCAGAGCAGATCGGGGTTGCTAGAGAGTTGCGGTTCTACTGCGGAATACGGAATGCGTAAAACGGTGGAGGGCTCGAGTGCACGAGCGAGTGCGCTACGGGCGCCCCCATCGAGCAGTGCAAGGTCGCCAAAGAGGTTGCCTTCCACCATGAGGGCCACAACGCTTTCGCGGGAATCGAGGGGCTTGTTGTCGATGGCAATAGCAATGCGGCCAGACAGCACGATGTAGAGGGCGTCGGGAGCATCACCTTCCTTGAACAGCACATCGCCACGTACCAGGTTCTTCTCTTGTGCCGAAGCGGCAATGGAATCGATAACGGCGGGGGAGGCGGCGGAGAAAAACTCGCTGGAGGCAATGATGGAAGCGTGTGACATAACACCATCACGGTACTACCCTCGGTGCCATGAGCACACCCTCAAATATGCCCACGGGCACATCTCGTGCGATGTTTGACCCCACAGGGGTGTGGACCATTGTGGTGGCCGGGGGCAGTGGGCAGCGTTTCGGTGCCCAAAAGCAGTTTTTGGCACTTGGGTCTCGGGCAATGGTGGCGTGGGCTGTCGATGCCGCATTGCAAGTGAGTGCTGGCGTTGTGGTGGTGGTGCCAGAAATGAGCGATTTCGTATCGGGCGATGCGCGGGTACAAATTGTTCACGGCGGTGCGAGCCGCACGCAGTCGGTGCGCAATGGTCTTGCTGCGGTGCCGACAAGTGCAGAAGTGGTGTGTGTGCACGATGCAGCTCGCCCGTTTGCCTCGGTGGAACTTTTTCAAGCGGTGGTGCAGGAACTTTCGCCCATGGTGCAGGCAGTTGTTCCGGCCCTTGCCGTGGTGGACACAGTGAAAGTGATTGATGAAAGCACACATGAGGTGTTGAGTACGCCACTGCGCAGCACATTGCGCGCAGTGCAAACTCCACAGGCGTTTCATGCAGCCATTTTGCGTGAAGCGCACCTTGCGGCTGAACAGGAAAATCGAGAAGGCACCGACGATGCATCTCTTGTTGAGGCAATTGGTGGCTACGTTGTAGTAGTGCCTGGAGACGCGATGAATCGCAAAATAACAACACCTGAAGATTTCGCGTGGGCAGAAAATGTCATTGCCAATATGCAGCGAGGCAACTCATGAATATTCGCGTAGGCCAAGGATTCGATATTCATCGCTTCAACACTGAGCCAACGCCAGGTCGTTTACTCATTTTGGGCGGTGAAGTTTTTGAAGGCATGCGCTCATTAGCGGGTCACAGCGACGCCGATGTTGTTGCACATGCCGTTGCCGATGCACTGCTGGGTGCTGCGGGTCTTGGTGACATCGGTGAACACTTTCCCGATACCGATGCGCGTTGGAAAAATGCAAACTCACTTGAGTTGCTTGCAGAAGTAGCACGCATGGTTGCCGCAGCAGGTTGGACCATTGGCAATGTCGATTGCAGTGTGGTGTGTGAAGAGCCCAAGTTGGCTCCGCGCCGTGAAGCAATGCAACGCAATGTCAGCACCGCAGCGGGGGCGCCTGTCACAATTAAAGGACGCCGCGCAGAAGGCCTTGGTGCGCTCGGGCGCGCTGAAGGAATTGCATGCTGGGCAGTAGCAGTCATGACGAAAACGAATGAAGAGAACGGATCAAAGTAGTGGCACAACGCGCACGTAAACCAGCACCAGGTGCAAAAACTGGAATGCCGAAAGGTAACAGAGGTGCACCAGCACGCACTTCTGCTGCTCCGGCGCGCAGTTCAAACCCGCCAAAAAAATCAGGAGCTCCAAAAAAATTTGGTGGTGCGAAGCGCACGGGTGCGCCTGTGCGCGGTGGTAATCGATTCGACCCTCGTGCCGGTGGCGATCGTTCGCGCCCAGCAGAAAAAGGTTTAGGTGGCGAACAAGTAGAAGGTCGTCAGGCCGTACGCGAGTTGCTCATTGCTGGTCGTCGTAAAACACGAGAAATTTGGATTGCTAACGACATCGACGCGAACGAAGTGATTGACGATATTCGTGAACTCGCTGAAGCCGTACGCGTCACAGTGACCGATGTTCCGCGTAAGCACATTGAAAACACGGCACGCAGTGAAGCGCCTCAGGGTGTTATTGCATTTGCGGCGCCGCTTCCCGAAATTGGTATTGAAGAGCTTTTGATATCGCGCAATGGCGTGCAACCATTTCTTGTTGCAGTTGATGGCGTCACCGACCCAGGCAACCTTGGCGCGTTGTTGCGTTGTTGTGATGGCGCCGGAGTCACCGGAGTGATATTGCCCCGCCACCGATCAGTGCATGTCACGCCCACGACGGCGAAGGCAGCAGCGGGTGCAGTAGAGCATCTCGATATCGCAGTTGTTTCCGGATTGCCAGCCGCAATTGCGCAAATGAAAAAGGCAAAAGTATGGGTAGTGGGTCTCGACGACGATGCCGACCGCAGCCTGTTCGACATTGCTTCTTTTGCCAACGACCCCATTTGTATTGTTTTGGGGGCAGAGGGCAAGGGAATTGCTCGTTTGGTACGCGAACGCTGTGATGTAGTGGTTTCCATCCCCATGAACGGACAATTGTCTTCATTAAATGTCTCGGCAGCGGGGGCATTGGCTACTTATGAGGTAGTTCGCGCCCGTCAAGCGCAATAACTAGGCGTTTGCCTCTAGGATCAACACCGATTACGCCGGGTTAGCTCAGTGGCAGAGCAACCGCCTTGTAAGCGGTAGGTCGTGGGTTCAAATCCCACACTCGGCTCCACGTTTCGCAATAAGGTAGGGAAAACCCGCCAAAACCTTCGGAGGTTGTCATGAGTCGTCAAGCGCGCCCACAAAATGGTGGAAATGGCGCAGGCCAAAACTTCAACTCCACGCTGAGCATCGTCGTTGCCGTCGTTGCCGTTCTCGTTGGATTTTTCATCTTGCGCGATATCAATAGCGATAGCTCGAACTCGTCGTCGTCGCCATCAGACGACACCAGCGTCGATGCGTCAGGAACCACTGTGCCCGATGCTGCCGTCACCACACTGCCAGCGGCTACAAACACCACAGGATTTAAGGTTCTCGTTGCGAACGGTTCGGGTGTTCCCGGTAGCGCTGGCGACTTGAGTGTTGCTTTGCAAGGTCTTGGTTTCATTGTTCAACCACCACTGAACAAGAGCGATGCCACGCCAAAGCAAACCCTTACCATGGTGTATTACATCGCTGGCCAAGAAGCCAACGCCGCCAATGTGGCCGCTGCACTCGGTGGCGTTGCCACAGCACCAATGCCCGACCCTGTGCCAACAGAAACAGGCAACATGGGTGAAGCAAGCGTGTTGGTGTTACTTGCCACCGACCTCGCGGGCAAGCCCATTGCTGGTGCACCCGCTGCTGCTACAACAACAACTGTTGCCGGCTAGTTCAATTTTTTGAGGTAGCCAAGCGCTGCTTGTTCAATAGAAAAGAGTGTGCGATTCATTGCGGTGTCGTTGCCGTATAACTGCACAAGGTTTAACACGCTAAATGGTGGTGTCAATGTGGAATCTGCATCACCGACAATGGCGCAGAGTTGTTTCTTTTTGCTGAGCGCAAGGTCGTACATGGAACCCACAACTTTGCCATCGAAGCTTTGTGCGTCGAGAAAACCTTCGCCGGTGAAAACAACATCGCAATTTTCTGCGCGCGTGTCGAGGTCAATTTCTTCAGCAACGACGTCGAAACCAGGAACAAGTGTTGCGCCAAGTGCGGCCAGACCGCCGGCCAGACCACCCGCTGCACCTGCTCCTTCAATTGTGCTCACGTCGACTCCGTATTGCTCTGCATAAATTTGCTGCAGTCGTTCAAGACGCCCAGTGAGCAATGCAATATGCCGTAGCGTGGCACCTTTTTGAGGCCCAAAGATCTTTGCTGCTTGTGTGAATGGTGTGGTGACATCGCAAGCAATGAGAAACTCCACTGCTTTCAAGCGCGCGGGTGCATGAATGGCACGCACTGCTCCGTAGCCACCATCGGTTGTTGCAGAACCACCCAAACACACAATGATTTTTTTTGCACCAGCATCGAGTGCTTGGTCGATGAGTTCTCCGGTGCCCGTGGTACTTGCGGCAATAGGGTCGTTGCGTTCTGCACCGCCCACAAGTTGTAAGCCACTGGCGCGTGCCATTTCAATAACAGCAACATCGCGGCTGAGACGCCACGGTGCTTCCACCATGTCGCCAAGTGGCCCGGTCACCATGCTGGTGCGATTGGGGCCACCTAAAACATCGAGTGTTCCTTCGCCACCATCGGCCAGTGGTGCTTCATCGCAATCGATACCCAGTTCCCAACATGCATGGCCCACTGCTGCACAAGCTTCTTGTGCGGTTGCTGTTCCGCGGAACTTATCGAGTGCAGCAAGGACGCGCATGGCTACAGCGTAGGGTTTACGTATGAACGCACCTGCACAACCACCCCAAAATATTGCTGACGTTTTGAATTTCGATGCCAATGACCAAGTGGGTGCACTGCATCGCAAATGGGTGTCGCCTGTGGAACTTGTCGATGCCGCTATTGCCCGTGCCGAAGCAGTGAACCCGCAACTCAACGCCATTATTCATGAACGATATGAGCGTGCTCGCAGTGAGGCCGCTGCCATTGCTGCGGGGCCTATTACCACTCCACTACACGGAATGCCCGTGGTCGTAAAAGATCTTGAAGCAGCTATTGGTGGTGAACCACACCACATGGGTTCACGTGTGTTGAAAAATATTGGCTATCGCGCCACGCATGATTCATACATTGCTCGGCGCTTGAAGCGTGCAGGAGCAATTGTGATTGGCCGTACGAATACGCCAGAGTTTGGCAGCACTATTACAACGGAACCACTTGCGTATGGTGCAGCACATAACCCGTGGAATCTTGATCATTCAACGGGCGGTTCATCGGGTGGTTCAGCTGCGGCGGTTTCTGCGCGCATTGTTGCTGTTGGCCACGCAAATGATGGTGGCGGTTCTATTCGCGTGCCAGCAAGTGAATGCGGGCTCGTCGGGCTGAAGCCATCACGTGGTCGCATTAGTAAAGGTCCAGATACTGGTGAGTCGTGGATGGGTGCAACTGTTGATGGAGTAGTCACGCGCAGCGTGCGCGACACGGCGTTGATGCTCGACATTTTGTCGGGTTATGAAGCAGGCGACCCCTACACCGCTGTTCCTTATGCGCGGCCGCTGATGGAAGAAGTAGGCAAGCCCGTTGGCTTTTTGCGCATTGGCTTTCTTGATCACCCACTCATGCCCGGTGGAGTAGATCATTCAGAAACACGTGCGTCAATGGCGAATACACGCAAGCTTTTGGAATCGCTTGGGCACATGGTGGAAGACGCGTACCCCGCCGCAATGGATGAAGAAGATTTTGCCGACACGTTCACTGGCATTGTGTCGGTTGCAACCGATGTTGGCGTGAGTGAAATTGAAGCACTCATTGGGCGGCCGGTGACCGAAGACGATATTGAAGCCGACAACTTTTTCTTGCGCGAAATTGGTCGCTCCGTCAGTGGCACTCAATATGTGCAATGGGTGAACTGGATGCATGCATGGTCGCGACGCATGTTGGAGTGGTGGTACCCGCAAGATGGTGCACAACCCTTCGACATTTTGGTGACACCCACGTTGGCTGGCCCACCACCCAAGTTGGGTTGGTTAAGCGGGCCAGATGGCGGCATGAACATGCGTTCCATTTTGCAGTACACCGCGCAATTCAACGTGACGGGTCAGCCCGCCATCAGCCTGCCCCTGCACTGGAGTGCCGACGGACTCCCCATGGGTGTGCAATGTGTGGCAGCAACCCACCGCGAAGACCTGTTGGTGCGTTTGGGCTCGCAACTTGAAGCCGCTGCGCCGTGGAGCCACCGCATGCCACCGCTAGTCTGACCACATGGCAACAGTTCGCATTCCCACCACCATGCGCCCCCTGTCGGGTGGAGCATCAACACTGCAAATTGAAGGCGCCACACTTGGCGATGTTTTGCGCAACCTGGAAGCAGCCCACCCTGGTTTTGGTGAGCGTTTGTTCGATGAAACAGGTGCTTTGCGCAAGTTTGTGAACGTTTTTGTGTCTGACGACGATGTGCGCTACCTACAGGGTCTCGATACCCCGGTTCCCGCCACAGAAACTGTTTCCATCATTCCTGCCGTTGCCGGTGGGGCTCACTAACCCCCAAGGTTGCTCTTTTGCCACCAGCGTTGGTGGGTTAGCACTCTCGGCGGTAGAGTGCTAGCACTCGAATATCCCGAGTGCGAACCCCACCTAATGGAGGAATCCAATGGCAAAGTTGATTGCTTTTGATGAAGAGGCCCGTCGCGGTCTTGAAGCTGGTATGAACAAGTTGGCCGATGCTGTGCGCGTCACACTCGGACCAAAGGGCCGCAACGTCGTGCTCGACAAAAAGTGGGGCGCTCCCACCATTACGAACGACGGCGTGTCTATTGCGAAAGACATTGAACTCGAAGATCCATACGAGCGCATTGGCGCCGAATTGGTGAAAGAAGTTGCCAAAAAGACCGATGACGTCGCCGGTGACGGAACCACAACGGCCACCGTTTTGGCATGGACCATGGTGCGCGAAGGCTTGCGTAACGTTGCCGCTGGTGCAAACCCAATGAGCCTCAAAAAAGGCATCGAAGTTGCCGTTGAAGCAGCCATTGGCAGCATCAAGGCTTTGGCAAAAGAAGTCGACTCAAAAGAGCAAATTGCTCAGGTTGCTTCTATTTCGTCAGCCGATGAAGAAATTGGCCAGATGATCTCTGAAGCCATCGACAAGGTGGGCAAAGACGGCGTTATCACCGTTGAAGAGAGTCAGACCTTCGGCATGGAGATGGACCTCGTTGAAGGTATGCGTTTCGACAAGGGTTACATCTCGCCATATTTCGTCACCGACACAGACCGCATGGAAGCTTCACTCGAAGATCCATACATCTTGTTCGTTGCATCAAAAATCACCAACGTGCGCGACATGTTGCCGATTCTTGAAAAAGTCATGCAGAGCGGCCGCACACTCATCATCATTGCTGAAGATGTAGAAGGCGAAGCACTGGCAACTTTGGTTGTCAACAAGATCCGTGGCACTTTCAAGAGCGCCGCTGTGAAGGCACCAGGCTTTGGCGATCGTCGCAAAGCAATGTTGCAAGACATGGCAATTCTTACTGGTGGCCAAGTCATCAGCGAAGAAGTTGGTTTGAAGTTGGAAAACGTGACACTCGATCTTTTGGGTCGTGCAAAAAAAGTTGTCATCACCAAAGACGAAACAACAATCATCGAAGGTGCTGGCGCTGAAGACGACATCAAGGGTCGCATTAGCCAAATCAAGGCTGAAATCGACAACACCGATTCCGATTACGACCGTGAAAAATTGCAAGAGCGCTTGGCAAAGTTGTCGGGTGGCGTTGCAGTTTTGAAAGTTGGCGCTGCAACTGAAGTGGAGCTCAAAGAAAAGAAGCACCGCATTGAAGATGCAGTGAGCACAACAAAGGCCGCAATTGAAGAAGGCGTTGTACCTGGTGGTGGCGTTGCACTTCTTCGTGCACAAGCAGCTGTTTACGCAGTGGCCGACAAGCTCACCGGTGACGAAGCAACAGGTGCTCGTTTGGTGGGTCGTTCACTTGAAGGCCCATTGAAGCAAATTGCTGAAAATGCTGGCATGGAAGGTGGAGTTGTTGTAGAAAAAGTCAAGTCGCTCAAGGGCAACGAAGGCTTGAACGCAGCAACTGGCGTCTACGAAGACCTTGTCAAGCTTGGTGTTATCGACGCAGCAAAAGTAACGCGCTCTGCATTGCAGAACGCAGCTTCAATTGCTGCTCTTTTCCTCACCACAGAGTGTGTCATTGCCGATAAGCCTGAAGCATCCGCAGGTATGCCAGGTGGAGGCATGGAAGATTACTGAGAATAAAAGTTTGTAGCGCATTGTGATTGGTCTCGTTACCGCCGCAGTCGCACGCGAACTCGATTCCGATTTACCGTTGCTGGGTGCCGCGCTCGAAAGAGCCGGCACCCAGTTTCATTTTGTCGATTGGCACGATGAGTCAGTTGACTGGTCTCAATACTCCATGCTGGTGTTGCGCAGCACGTGGGACTACCACCTACGCCGCGATGAATTTTTACAGTGGATCGAGCGCGTATCGCAACTCACTACTGTGCACAACTCACTCGAAGTAGTGCAGTGGAACAGCGATAAAAAATATCTTGGTGAACTCAGTACAGCCGGTATTGCGGTGGTACCTACGCAGTTTGTAGAGAGTGCAAGTGAAATTGTCTTGACGAAACCAGTGATGGATGTTGTGGTAAAGCCCAGTATTTCTGCGGGCTCGCACGACACGTTTCGGTATCGCAATATGGCGCAGGAAATGAGCGTTGTTGCAGATCACATTTCGCGCATCGTAGAGAGCGGCGCTACAGCAATGGTGCAGGAATATCAGCATGGAATTGATGGTGCAGGAGAAACTGGCTTGGTGTACTTGAATGGCGTGTATAGCCACGCCTTTCGCAAAGGCGCAATTTTGCAGCATCGCCCCGATATGTCGAATGGTCTCTATGCGGCAGAAGATGTGGGTGAACGCGAAGCCACTGATGCAGAACAAGCAACAGCTCTGCAGGTTTTGGGTTTTGTGGAACAAAAGTTTGGGGCGATGCCGCTGTATGCACGCGTCGACCTCATTCCGCAGAACAACGGAGAACCGCAATTAATGGAACTGGAATTGGTGGAGCCCTCATTCTTCTTGTGGGCAAGTACAGGCTCAGCAGATCGTGCTGCACAAGCCATCATTGCGGCAAACAGGTAACCTGTACGTATGACCTCTGTGACCCCAAGTGAGCCAATGTCACCATCAATTGGAATGGGAGTTCTGCATTTATTTTGTAAACCAGAAGCTCAATTCGATCGTGAAGCAACAGTTCATGCAGTGAAAGCTGCAGAAGCAAAAGGCCTCACTGTCATTACTGTTTCAATGCTCGGTCACAAATGCGACATGGCATTTATGGCCTTGGCTTCCGACATGCGTGAGCTGCGTTCGTTTCAATCAGCAATTCAAGCTGCTGGTTTAGCAGTAGTCGATTCTTATGTGTCACTTACTGAAGTGAGCGAGTACGCCATTGGCGTGCCACAAGAAATGCTCGATGCGCGTTTGTATCCTAAAATTCCTGTTCCAGGAAAAAATGCTTTTTGTTTTTACCCCATGTCGAAGCGCCGCAATGCCGACGAGAACTGGTTTACGTTGCCATTTGAAGAGCGTCACGCGCACATGCAAGAGCATGGTGTCAGTGGGCGCAAGTTTGGCCCACGTGTCACTCAATTAGTTACTGGGTCTACTGGGCTTGATGAATATGAATGGGGTGTCACCTTGTTCGCCGTTCACCCTGATGATCTCAAAGAAGTGGTCTACACCATGCGCTTCGACAAGGCTTCCGCTATTTACGCCGAGTTTGGTCAGTTCTACACGGGTGTACTTACCCCTGTTGAAGAACTCGTTCACACAGTCTAGAAATCTTCTCCACTGCGCTTGAAGCGCAGCTCATGGGTAAAGATGAGCAGATGAATAACGCAGCGGTGGGGGCCGCTCCTTCTTCGCTCATCCCGCGCCGTGCTTGGTATGCGCTGATGCTTACTTCGTTCGGTCAGTTTTTCGTTATTTTTGACTCCACCGTATTAAATGTTGCCTTCCCTACCATTGAGCGTGATTTTCCCAATGTTGCGCGCACAACATTGGCGTGGGCATTAACGAGCTACTCCATTGGCACCGCTTCACTTTTGTTGTTGGCAGGACGCATTGCAGATTTGTTTGGGCGCAAAAGAGTTTTTCTCCTCGGTATTAGTTTATTCGCCATTGGCAGCATGGGTGCAGGACTCGCTCCAGGTGTCGGCATTCTCATTTTTGCGCGGTGTATTCAAAGCATTGGCGGTGCGCTCATGATCCCGACTTCAATTGCATTGGCATTGCCTGAATTTCCTGCAGAAAAAAGGAGCCTGGCAATTGGAGTGTGGGGTTCAATTGCAGCTTTGGCAGGTGGCTTAGGGCCGCCATTAGGTGCGGCAGTGATTGAATTTGCTGGCTGGCGTTGGATTTTTTTCATCAACGTTCCTGCAGTGGCCATTGTGGTTCTTCTCGGACGAAAGGTATTGCGCGAATCAAAAGGGCAAAGTACGGGAACTCGCCTCGACATGGTGTCGGTGCCACTCGGAACAATAGGGCTCGCATCGCTCACGCTCGGAGTATTGCAAGGGCATAAATGGGGTTGGTCGAGCCCGGGAATTATTGCGTGTTTTATCAGCGCAGTAGTTTTTCTTACCTACGTGGTATTGCGCTCGAGTCGGCATGCCGAACCACTCATCGATCTTTCGCTCTTTCAACATCGACGATTCACATCGGCCTCAATTGCAACTTTCGCTTTTAACTTGCCAGTTGCAGGGTTCTGGTTTTCTGCTCCGCTCTTTATGCAAACGGTATGGCATTGGTCGGTATTGAAAAGCGGATGTTCCATCATGCCAACACCGGTTGTCATCTTTTTGACAGCCACTATTTCTGGTAGATATTCCGACAGAGGTTGGATGAAGCGCATTATTGGCTCGGGGATGTTGCTCAGCGGTTTGGGCCTCTTAGGGCTATTCATCTTTCTAGATGAAAATGCTCATTACTTCACTCACTATTTCCCTTTTGCAGTGTTGTACGGAATTGGGCTTGGGTTGGCATGGTCAACATTGACGGGTGCAGCCTTAACGGGCATCGATCATGAAAAGTTTGGTGTTGCCAATGGAACAAATCTCACTTTCCGACAAATGGGAGGTGCGATGGGTGTTGCAATGGTCATTGCGGTCTCAGGAACAGCAGGGGTCGCTGGTTCTGCTGTTGCTTTCCATCGTGTATGGCTCGCTCTTTCACTATGGGTGGCAGTAACTCTCGCTTTCTTCACTTTTGCTTATCCAAAAGATCACTGAAGATCTTTAAACAGCCTGCGTGGCGATTAGCCTTGAAAACTGCATGCTGAAGAAGTATCAATGGCTCAATCGCGTGTGGGCATACCTCCCAGGTTTTACCCTCATCGTCCTCATGCGGCTGCGCTTTGTCTTTTCGCCGATCACTTCAGATGAAGGTGGCGCGCTTGCCATGGCGCGGGCATGGAGTAGAGGAGCAGTTCTTTATAAAGATATTTGGGCCGATCGTCCGCAAGGGCTATTCGTGCTCTATCGCGGCTTGGTGACCATCGGTTTAGGAACGCCAGAAGGCGTGCGCATATTGGCAATCGCTGCATGTTTGCTCGGTGCAGCAGCCTGCGGCAGCATTGCGAGCACATTGGTGGGCGACAAAGCGCGCATGGGAACAGTGCTCATTGTTGGCGTGTTGCTCAGCGTTCCACAATTCGAAGGTTTTATTGCAAACGCAGAATTACTCAGCTGCAGTGTGGGTGCTGTGTCACTAGCCCTTGCCATGAAGGCGGTGTGGGGAAGAACAGCACCACGCTTTTGGTTGCTCTATGCATCGGGCGTGGTAGGTGGTTGCGCTGTTGGCATTAAGCAGAGTGGTTTCGATGCATTTTTCACAGCGGTTATCGCTGTTGGCGCGATGTCACTCATGTCGCGCTGGAAAAAAATACATGGCTGGCTTTCATTGCCAACAATGTTTTTAGGCGTTGCAACATCAATTGGTGCAATGATGATTCACGGCGCACTCACTGGCTGGTATCGCTGGTGGTACGCCATTGTGATGTATCGCTTTGAATTGCGCAGTGCATTAGTAAACGCCGATTTTGGGCGATTCCAGCACACACTCGCTATTGCGTTGCCATTGTTATTGCCCATTTTATTCGGGGTCATTTTGGTGGGGGTGCTCGAAGTGCGTCGGGTCGCTTTTCGCACCATGGCAATTTTGGCAACGTGGCTATTTGTTTCATTTGCCGCTTTTGCCATGGGCGGACAATTTTTCCGTCATTACTGGATTATTTTGATGCTGCCCATTGGAACATTTGCCGGAGCAATGATTTCTTACGCCAACCAAAAGTGGTTGAGAAACCTTCTCTTGGCAGCACTCATTGTGAGCCCACTCATTCATACGGCAACAGCTGTGGCAATTCCACGCAACCGAATTGGTCACGAACTACATGACGATTCACGATTAGCAAAAGATGAACGTGTTGCGGCGTGGTTTAATGCGATGAGAAAACCTGGCGACACAATTTACGCAATGTGTGCGAGCGCCGGTTTGTACGGCAATCTCGACATCGACCCACCTTTTCCTTATCTCTGGGGGTACGAGGCGCGTCTGATGCCGGGCGACCTGGCGCAGTTGTGGAATTTCTTGGACGGCAAAGATGCTCCGCGATTTGTTGTTCGCTATCAAATGTCGGCTGTGTGCGATGCATCGGGTGCGTCGTTGCGGGCTTTGCATCGAAATTATAAAATTGTGTGGACCGTCGCTGGTCTTCTTGTGTATGAGCATCGCTAATGTCAGTCACCCTTGAATCGGCCACTGCAAACCTCATTGCTGTTATTGACGCCGCAACACACGAGTGGCTTGTGCGGTGTGTAACAAAAACGTATGTGCAGCAACTCGGGACACCTCGCTTAGAGGTGGAAGAAAAATTAGTTGCTGCCGCCGAGGCGGCCGCAGAACAGGGCAGGGCATATGTTGCCGCCGAATTGAGCCGCGAATTGAGCAAAGATGTCGATGAGCAGCGTGTGAACCCGCTGCAAGTTTTGCGCAATGCGGTGACGTTCCCCGCGCGTGTTTTACAGGAATTTGGTGTTCCCACTGTGACGCGCGACGAGATGGATGCACGCATGATGCCAGACGATGTCTTTGGCTTGTCTCCTGCTCATTGGACCGATGTGCATGAGTCATTATTGGAGCCTGGTGTCATTTGGGGTGCCGCTAAAGCGCACAAGGTGTTGCAACGGCGCCGTGAAGAGGGAAAACTAGACGAATCATGATGACGCCAAGCGAGTTCACAGCAAAGCGCACCGAACTCATTTCATCCTGGGGGAAAACCGAGCCCGCCTCGGGGGTTCAGTTCTGTGCCGCACTTTCTGAAACGACTGACCAGTTATTGCGTGCCATATTTGATGACGCCGTGCAGAAAATTGGCATCACGAAAGACATTGCACTCATTGCTGTGGGTGGTTATGGCAGAGGCGAGTTAGCACCGTACAGCGACCTCGACTTATTGCTGCTGCACAAGAATGTTAAAAAAATTGATGATGTTGCCTCTGCCTTGTGGTATCCACTGTGGGATCTCGGGCTCAAAGTTGGGCATGCTGTACGCACTCCAAAAGAAACACGGCAACTTGGCGAAACAGATCTTGATACTGCCACTGCATTGGTCACTGCACGATTTATTACCGGCGATGAAGGTCTTGCCACCGACTGCATCAATGATGCGCGCGAATGGTGGCGAAAGCGTGGGCGCGAATCATTACGCGATCTGCATGCTCGAGTTCTTGAGCGTCATGCCACTGCGGGTGAAGTGGCATTTCTGCTCGAGCCAAACTTGAAGGAAGGACTCGGTGGATTGCGCGATATCCATGCATTGCTGTGGGCCATCGATGCTGGCTTGCCATTGGCGGGTGGAGACAAGCAAGAACTGAAACGTTCCAACGAAGTGTTGCTTACTTCACGAGTTGCATTACATATCAACGCCCAGCGCGTGGGTGACGTTTTACGCCTTGAAGACCAAGATGCAGTTGCTGCGCGCATTGGCTCGCGCGACGCCGATGCGTTGATGCTCGAGGTATCTACTGCCGCACGTCGCATTGCATGGATTGCCGATGAAGCGTGGGCTCGTATTGACCCTCCTGCAAACGCCGATGAACCTCCGCGGCGCATTGCCCCTGGAGTGGAAATGCGTGCAGGTGAAATTCATCTAGAAAATGATGCAGATCCGGCTACCGACCCCACCTTGGTACTTCGTGTTGCCACAGCTGCTGCGCGACTCGGTGCTCGTATCGACCGTGCATCGTTGAATCGTTTAGGTGAAGAAACGCCAGTGTGGCCAGACCCGTGGCCTGCCGGGGCAAGCGGAGACCTCGTCGCACTGTTGTTGGAGGGCGAACGAGCGATCCCCGTACTTGAATCAATAGATCAACGTGATCTCATTACCAAGGTATTGCCCGAGTGGGCACCGGTACGCAGTAAGCCTCAGCGCAATGCGTATCACCGTTTCACAGTCGACCGACACTTGTGGCAAACAGTTGCTAACGCATCTGCACTTGTTGGCACTGTGTCGAGAGCCGACTTATTAATGCTGGGCGCGCTCTTCCACGATATTGGTAAGGGGTATCCGGGTGACCACACAGAAGTAGGCATCGAGATGTTTGCTTACATTGGGCCGCGAATGGGTTTGTCACAAGAAGACACTGCAATTGTTTCAAGCCTCATTCAACACCACTTGTTGCTTGCCGACACTGCTACTCGGCGAGACCTGAGCGACGACGCAACAATTACTGGTGTTGCATCACTTATTAAATCTTCAGTGGCACTCGACCTATTACGGGCCCTCACGGAAGCCGATTCCAAAGCGACTGGTGTCTCTGCATGGAGCGACTGGAAAGCTGGCTTGGTGTATGAACTCACCGAGCGCGTGCACCATGTGTTGGGTGGCGGTGATGTACGTGACGTTATTTGGAAACTCTTCCCCGATGCTGAAGTGCTCGAGATGATGGCCGAAGGCCGTTTTGCTGTGTGCACTACAGAAGATTCCATCACGGTGGTGAGCCCCGACCGCCCAGGAACATTTAGCAAGGTTGCTGGAGTCATGGCACTTCATGGTCTTGATGTTTTGGGTGCTGAAGCGCACAGCGATGAGCGAGAAGCAGAAACCGCCATGGCTGCATCTGAATTTCGCGTGTTGCCCCCGCAAGATCGCCCCATTGAGTGGGCTCGCATTGTTGACAGTTTGGAACGTGCACTCAAAAACCAGATGGCACTTGAGGCGCGACTCGCCGAGCGTGCAGAAACTTACAAGGTGCGCCGCGTGCGCACAGCTGTACCACCTGCACCACCAACGGTGAGGTTCGATAACGCCGCCTCATCAAATAGCACGTTGGTGGAAGTGCGTGCCCCCGACCGTGTGGGTATTTTGTACAGCATTACAAAAACTTTTGCCGACACTGGGCTCGATATTCGACATGCGCGAGTGCAAACGCTGGGGAATGAAGTGGTTGACACTTTTTATGTGCGCACGACCGACGGACAAAAGGTCACCGACCCCGCACATCAAAGCGAAGTGGAACGTGCCATCCTCTTTGCTGTAACGAAGTAGTCTCACATTGTGAGCGAACTTGGCCCAGAAGACTTTCAACGCGATCTCTTGCGCTGGAGCGAAACACTTGCTGGTATTGCACGAACGGGAATGGGCTTTACACAAAGTTTGTATGAACGCGAGCGATACGAAGAAGTGCTGCACGTTGCAAGCGATATTAAAGCAGCTTCTGAAGAAGCCATTGAAGTGCGCCGTGAACAAGACCACTTTGTTCAAGAGTGGATGGAAAACATTGGCGAAGGAATTCCTGGTTATGTGACCCCCAAAGTTGCAGTGGGCGCCATTGTGGGCAACGACAACGGCGAAATACTGCTCATGAAACGTGCCGATAGTGGGATTTGGTTGTACCCCACAGGTTGGGCCGATGTGGGCTATTCACCAGCAGAAGTTGCAATGAAAGAAGTTCACGAAGAAACAGGCATTGAATGTGAAGTGCTCGAGTTGCTTGGCGTTGTCGACGGTATGCGGATGGGCTTCTCGCGCTTTGGCATGTACATGTTGTTGTTTAGGTGTCGTGCAACAGGTGGCTCGTTGAGTGGGCATCCGTTAGAGACGGCCGATGTGGGTTGGTTTAGCCGCGACAACTTGCCATCACCTGCTGCAGGTGTGCAGTGGTGGGGGCCGATGGCATTCAATGCAATTGATGGAAAACATTCAGGTGCCACGTTTGATGCACCACGACAGCCCGTGTGGCGCCAGGGCGACAATTAAATTATTTGTCTTGGTCGCGCAAGAACTGTTCAACTTCTTCCATCAGCATGTCGGCATCGGCCGGGTCTGAGGCATCGTCGCCAGTATCTACTGCAAAATCGAATTGCAATTGCGAATCGTCTTCTTCGAAATCGAAGTCGTCATCGTCGTCTTCAATGGTGATGCCAGCGTCGCTCATGCTTTCTAAACGTGAGACGTATGAGCGAAGGTCGTCGTCATCGTCGAGCATAGAGTTGAGTTGTAATTCGTATGCATCGATGCGGCTCATCATGTGACCAACGGGTGCAGGAGTGCCGATGATGTCGCACGCGCGTTGCATGAGCGCCACAGAAGCTTTTGGTGAACTAATTTGCCCGGCATATGCAGGAACAGCTGCCCATAGCGATGCAGAAGGAACGCCAGCTTTGGAACACGCATCGTTGAGCACGCCAACGATGCCGGTGGGGCCTTCATAGCGAGAGCGTTGCAGGTCGAAACGGTCGACCAAGTTGTCGTCGGTTGCGGTACCAATGAGTTGTACCGGACGCGAGTGGGGAACATCGGCAAGAAGTGCGCCGAGGGTGAGAAACAAAGATGCATTGTATTTTTCAATGACGCTGACAATTTGCTCGCTAAACAAACGCCAGCGCAATGCGGGCTCGGGGCCAAGAATGAGAATGACATCGGAACCAGCCGAACGGATGTGCCACAAACCTGTTGCTGGCCACACAATGCTGCGTACGCGACCATCAGACAAGCGCACTTGTGGGCGAATGGTGGCGAAGTCGGTGAAGAACTCGGGTTCAATTTCGGCAAGTGCTGTTGCACCCCAACCTTTGACCAAGTTTTGCACTGCGCTTGAAGCGGCATCGGCGGCATCGTTCCACCCTGTAAAAGCAGCGATGACAGTGGGGTTCACCAGCGTGGGTTCAGAGATCCAACGGATGTGGGGCGAGTTTCCCATTCGTGATAACGCTATCTACAACTCACTCCAACTGTGGTCGAACCGAGTAGGAACCGCCTCCACCAGCGGCAATAACATCGTCGAGCCAGTTCCCTGAATAGACCTCGTTGGGGCCTTGCATGAGGTCATTTTCTGTGGCTCCTTCTGGAGTGGTCACGAGGGTCCAGGCTTGGCGTTTATAGGTCCAATTCTCGGGGTATAGGGCGTGCGCCTCGCGCCACCATGGCACAGCGGCATCGTGGCCCACGGTGCGATGGAGGTGCTCGCCGAGGGCGAAACACGCAGCTGCTCGAGCCTGATTACTCGACACCGGCTGTGAAGCTGCCACCACTTCTTCAGGCGACATGGCGTATTTGCTCGCTGCACCATGACGTGCCCAATCGAGAATTGCTGAGCGGTATCCCTCTGAGTCATCGGGAATTGACTTCACTTCGCGATACATCTTTTCAATCCGCGGTGGAAGGCCAGTGGGAACTTCCTGATCGCGCAGCGGGCTGCGTTCAATGGAAGCGGCTTCGGCGGGGCGTACCAACATTCCGTTTTCATCAATCCACACAGCCATGGGCACATTGATGAATCCGAAGAGTTCATCGGTGATGTGAGTGGTGTCGATGAGTGATGGATGCGTGGGCTCTGCGAGCGCAATCCATGGCTTGGCATGTTCGGGGTTGATGTCGAGCGCAACAGTAACCACGCTGACGCCAAGCGATTCAATTTCTTCGTGCAGTGCCTGCCACCCGGGCAGAGCTGTTCGACAGCCTCACCAACTCGCCCAGGCCACCATGATGATGCGTCGACCTCGCAATGAATTGAAATCGAAAGCGCGACCCATTGCATCGATGAGCGACGAAGGGAAAAATGCTTTTGCGCTAGCGAGAGCGCGACCCGTTGTAGTGGCAACACCTAGTGCCCACACATTGTGCGAGGCATCGTGCACCAGTGGCATGCCCAACTTTTTAGCGGCGACGGTGACATCGACAACGCCGTTAGTGAGTGCGCCAGGCGCAGGAACACAGAGTTCACCGCGGCATAAACCTTCAGGTTTCGCTTCCCAGCCAGTTGCTGCAAGAAACTCCGGAACGCTGAGTTGGGTGCCTGAAATAATCACAATTCATACAGTAGAGGAAAATTGACCGCACTGCGCAGATCAAAGCCCTCTATTGTTAACAACAACGAAGGGGAATAATGAGCGCCACTATTGAGATTGCAACAGAATCTACCGACGAACTTGTTCGCGCAATGGCTGTGCTCATTCCTCAACTGTCGAAGTCGAATCCACCACCTAGCGCTACCGACTTAACTGCCATCATTCACTCGGAAGCTTCAGTCCTCTTCATTGCCCGGGTAGACGGGAAAATTGCAGGGGCATTGACCCTTGCCACTTTTCGCATTCCTACTGGTGTGCGCGCTTGGATTGAAGACGTTGTTGTTGACTCTGAAGCACGCGGTCACGGTGTGGGTGAAGCATTAAATATGGCCGCAATTGCCGAGGCGCGCAGCCGTGGTGCCATCACGGTTGAACTCACATCGCGCCCATCGCGCGAAGCAGCTAATCGTTTGTATCAACGCATTGGTTTTGTGCAGCGCGAAACGAATATTTACCGCTTTACTCTCTAAAAATGACGGATAAAGATATGCCGATGTACGGAGAAGTTCTTGGAGTTCATCTATCAGCGAAGCACGAGTTTTCAAAAGCTTCTGTTGATGAAATTGAATTAATAGAAAACCATGGCGTGAAAGGTGATGCTCATGCTGGGGTCACTATTCAACACCTTTCCCGCGTTGCACGAGACCCAAGCCAACCCAATTTGCGACAGGTACATCTTGTGCACAGCGAATTAATTGATGAGTTGCGAGAGCAAGGGTTTGCTGTGGAAATGGGGTCAATGGGTGAAAATATCACCACAAGAGGAATTCCACTTTTAGATCTCTCTGTTGGAACACGCCTCGTCTTTGCTGGTGGCGCAATTGTTGAGATCACTGGGCTGCGCAATCCTTGTGTACAACTTGATAAGTATCAAGACGGACTACGCAATGCGGTCATTGATCGCGACGATGAGGGGAACCTTGTGCGGCGTGCAGGGGTGATGGGCATTGTTGTTCAATCAGGGCATCTTAAAAAAGGTGCAAGAGTACAATGTGAGCAACCACGAGGAACTTACATTCCGCTGGGCCCTGTCTAACGACGAGCGAATTCTCTCGGGTCAGTTATTTTGCGAGTTCAGCTTCAATAGCTGAAGTGAGTGCTGCATCGTCGGGAGTAGTTGTTGGAGCAAAACGCTTCACTACTTCACCTTGACGGTTCACCAAAAACTTTTCGAAGTTCCACAACACGTCGGGATCTTGGTTTGGAGTCATACCAAAACCTTTGAGGCGATCACGGAATGCATCGGGGTCACCTTCTGCGCGAGGTGCCGCTGCTGTGAGTGCTGAGTACAAAGGATGCTTGTCGTCACCGACAACGCTGATTTTGGAGAACATTGGAAACTTCACGTCGAACTTTGTGCTGCAGAATTCTGCAATTTCAGCATCGGTGCCGGGCTCTTGAGCACCAAAGTTGTTGGCAGGAAAACCAAGTACGGCAAAACCTTTGTCTTTGTAAGTTTGGTGCAGGCTTTCGAGAGCTTCGTACTGTGGGGTGAGGCCGCACTGTGAGGCGACATTGACAACCAACATGACCGACCCGGCGAAGTCGCCCAAGGTGGTGTTAGCGCCAGAAATTGTTGTTACGGGGATGTTGTGCACTGATGTCATGTGGGAGATCCTAGCCCCTCATTTTCGCCACGTGAACCCCACCAGATGAACGCTGTGGCAATAAAAATGAACATTGCAATAATGAAGGCAAATGGCTTCACTGTTCCGTTAAATGCGCTTGTTGCCACACTCCCGAGAAGTGCTGCACCTGCTGTGGAGAAAGTGCCAATAATGGCTGTTGCAGTGCCGGCAACGTGAGGCACGGGCATCATTGCGGCTGCATTGCAATTAGGAACAAGACCTTGTGCGACGGGTACAACACACGCAACGGCAATATAGAACACCCAGAATTGTGGATGTTCTTTCCCAGTAAAGGAAACCACAACAAGTGCCGCTGAGGTGAAGAGACCAATGAGCGACATCCGGCGAAGCAAAGCGGTGATGCCAATGCGTTTCACAATGCGGGCGTTGTTCAAAGAGTTGACGGCCAGCAAACACGCCACAACACCAAAAATCAGTGGGAACCAATTTCCGTATCCATAAATATCTTCAACAATGACTTCAGAACCTGCAAGGTATGTGGTCATGACGGCGAAGAGAAATGTCATTGCAAGAGTGAAGCTGACTGTTTGGCGATGAGTGAGAACTTCCTTGCCGGCCTTGCTGACCGCACTCCACGTAAATGGTCGGCGATTGTCGACGGCCAGAGTTTCAGGAAGACGACGTGCCCACAACATGAGCAGCACACCAACAACGCTGGGGAACCAGAACACAATGCGCCATGGTGCAATTTTGAGTAAGCCTGCACCGAGGCTCGGGGCAAGAATGGGGACGAGCAAAAACACGGCAGTAATGGTTGACATCAGCTGAGCCATCACTGTTCCTGCAAAGCGGTCGCGAATCATTGCGGTACTCAATGAACGTGCTGCAGCAGCACCGAGGCCCCAAATGAAACGAGCGGCAATGACCCAACCCCACGATGGCGCAACGCTGGCAAGAATGCCGCCAAGGGAATACAAAGCGAGCCCGGCGAACAACAAACCGCGGCGACCGTATTTGTCAGACGCAGGGCCATATAGCCACGGACCAACTGCGAGTCCCAAAAAGAACGCCGTCACAATCCAGCTCACCTGTGATGAGTCGGGGCTCATGCCATATTCAAGGCGCATCTTGGGAAACGCCGGCAACATGAGGTCAATGGCAAGAGCGCTACTTGCCATGAGTGCGGTGGTGAGAAGAATGAATTCGCGACCACTCGCTACGCCTTTTTCTTTGACATCGTCTCCAGAAGAGAAAGTTCGTGAAGAAGAAAACGGCACTGTCTTACGTTAGGTCATTTCCCACTGTTCTCACGGGCTGGGGAGTATTGCGACCATTTACCAGTATCTGAAATGAGATTCCACAATTTTTCTTGATGAGCAGCAATCCAGAGCTCGCTGAGATGGAATTGATTGCGAAAGACATATTGGTGATCGAGGAAGGGAATACAGATGGGCAAGTAAGGGCACGCAAAAGTGTCGTAGTCAATACTGAACACGTTCTCGCGAGTTTTTGCTTCCGACCGGTAGATCAATTCAGTAGGAAAGGGGCTGGTGTTGGCCTCGTAAGCACACGAGGAAATAGCAGATGCACCCGACAAGCATTGCGCAGGATCAAATGAAGCAAAGGGGAGTGGTTCGAGTATGGCCACTCTCGCTGCAAGTTTCAATAGAGCATCGAGTGCCGCTGAAGTGCTGCGCGCAACAACTGCAGAAAGATCATCTATCGTTGGATCTTCAGGTACATAAAAGGCATCGGGTCGCGAGCCCGGGTCGCGAGAGACGCTGGTGACAATAATGATGTCGGGTTTCAATGCCGGCAGAAGTGTGCTGTACCACTCGGCACGAGATTTTTTGCACCGAGTAACAAGTGTTTCATCATGTGCTGCCCACAGGAGCCCAGGCTGCCATGGGCAACCCGAGCGAGTAAGTGCCGAGAACGTGAAGTGCTTTTCACGAGCAAGTTTGACAAATGTAGGAATGAGCATCTCTGCATTGCTGTCACCCATCAACACAACGTGTTGTGATGGGGAAGCTTGTGAAGTGTCGGTGTACAAAGTGCATTTGCTGGGGTCACTAGCAGAACAAGAGTGAATGAGTTCTGCGGCAGGCATTGCACTTTTCATATCGAAGATTTGTGGTGGTGCCGCACTCAGAATTGCCTGAACCTCGGGTGGTAACCCTGAGGTACTGATAGTTGAAACGCTTTGGCGCACTTTGGGGGTGCCATCAAGCAGTGGTCTGACCAGCAATGTTGCTGTCAGCACGCTGAGAGTAAGACCAACGGCAACAACGGCGCGCGGAATGTGATGCAGTTTTTTACTGAGGCGAATGGGCGTTTCGACAAGCTCGTAACTCAGTGCCGATAAAGCAGTAGCGCCAACGAGGGAAAACACAGCCAGTTGCAGTGGAGACAGTGAAAGCGCTGGCTTCGAGAGAACAATGAGTGGCCAATGCCATAAGTAGGTGCCGTAGGAAATGCGGCCGAGGTAGGTGAATTGTTGAGAAGAAAAAAGTCGTTGTAGTGGAGAGGGAAAGTGTGGTTCAAGTGACCAGATGAGCCCCACTGCTGCAACTGTTGCCAAAATTCCACGAGTGCTTGCTGAAAGCGCAGAGAAAAACCACCCGTCGCCAATGGCGAGAGCAATAAATGCAATCAGCACAAGTGGGGTAATGGCACTTTGGAAAGGAAGTTTTGCTGCAGCGCTCGCCGATTCTTTCTGACGAAGAAGGAACACGGCGAGTAACGCACCGGCCGCGAGTTGATATACGCGAGTATCGGTGGCGTAGTAGGCCCGCATGGGGTTGCTTTGTTGCGTAATGATTTGTAATGCGAGCGACGCAGTAAACAACGCACTAATTCCCAAAATGATGTTGCGGAACTTTTTGAGTGGTTCCCCCCACTTGGTGAACAGTACCAGCAGCAACGGAAATGCGAAGTAGAACTGTTCTTCAATGGCAAGTGACCAGAAATGTAAAAACGGACTTTTGTTGACATCATCGGCAAAGTAATTTGTTGATGCACCAAGAAAATTCCAGTTCGCAACGTAAAGGAGCGAACTGCGGGCATCGTTCACAAAACTCATTGCCACAAGCCGCGGTTCGGTGATTGATGCAACAAGGCAAATAACAACAATGGCAATGAGCGCAGCGGGGAGAAGTCGCCGCACACGCCGGGCATAAAAACGGCGCAGCTGGATGGCCCCAGTAGTGCGATGTTCGGCGAGCATCACGTTGGTGACAAGAAAACCTGACAATACAAAGAAGAGGTCGACACCGATGAAGCCCCCTCGCATCCACGTGAGTTCACTATGGAAGAGGACCACCAGATATACGGCAACTGTGCGCAGACCGTCGAGAGCAGGACGATGCGTGAATACCTCAGTTGAGGGCAGGGGAGAAGGAGCGGAATGAGACAACGTCGGCATTCTATGAGTTTGAAAGGTCTCGTGCTAGAGACTCAGCCGAACAATGATGGCCGCATCGTTTGATTCTTGACGCCGAAACACACCCTTCAGAAACGACGAGACGTTGACAAAGCGGGCAACGATGCCGTATTTCTTCTTCACCGCTTTTTCTACAGTGGCAAGGTCTTGTGGGTTTTCTTGTGGTGTGACTACTCGTGCAGTGCCGTGCACTTTGGTACTTCCCTCAAGCACGCGACCCCGAAAGTCGCATGGTTGAAGTGACACATGCGCATTGGCGCGAACACGCTTGACCTTCCATGCGTTGCCTTCAGAGGTGAAGGCCACCTCACTCGGCGAAAGTTGAACAATCCACACGGGAAGAGACACTTCTTCGCCATTGCGTTTCACACTGGTAAATGAGACGTATTTTTCATTGCCAATATGCCCAGTTGTGCTCATGGGGGAAGTGTATTGCTCCCTGGTTGCCGCACCATCACTTGTCGTGTTTCTGTATTGAGCGAGAGCTTCCAGCCCCCTTCATGAACACATCGATGATGTGTGGCGCAGAGCGGAATGAGATTGTTGAGGTCGGTGGGGCCGCCACTGTTCCAAAACGTGAGGTGGTGTGGCTGACATTGCCCCACGGGAACCTGGCATTGTGGAATTGCGCATGTGGGGTGCATTGCTTCGAGTGCTTGGCGTTGTTGTCGCGAAGCGAGACGAGAGGCGCGACCCAGGTCGAGAACTGCACCAGCAGAACTGAGAACGACGGGAATGATTTTTGCTTCACATGCCATACGACGAATGGTGCTGATGGGAATGTTCACATCGGTTCCGGTGTGCATGACGGTGTCTTGATGAACGCCTTCAATGAGCGTGCGATAGTCGATGACTACGCTGATTTCTGCGCGCTGATGGGGCGAAACATGATTGATGCCATCGGTTGCCTGATGAACAAGAGCTATGAGCCCCAACGCGTTGAGGTGCCGCGCTCGTGCTTCGCCGTCGGGGCAGGTGCTGGGGGTGCGTTCATGGAAAAGACGGTCGACCACCTGTTGCAATTTGCCAACAAAGGAGAGCCCGGATTCGGGATCGAATTCGCCATGCATACACACCATTCCGGAATCGCGGTCGACCCAGTGCCGCAACCATGTTTTACGACGTTGTTGTTCTAAGCGCTCGAGTTCATTGTGTGAAGAAAGGCGTATGACTGCTTGTTTCATTGCACGTGAGAAATTGTCGGGCGTGGAATGTGTGGCCACGTTGGCGAGCCATTCGCTCTGCTGTGAAATATGTGCGCGTTCTTCGGAACTCCATGAATTCATATTGCGCGCGACGATGTCGATATGCGCGCTAGAGACAGCACCCACCTGAAGCGCCGACTCTAATTGGGGAAACTCATTGAGTACTTCCACGCGCTGTAACTCGCGACGAGCATCGCTGCGGGTCATACCGCTAGCAGAGGTGAGTACCTGTTCAGGAAGAACGCCTTGAGATACTGCCGAAATTTCTTGGAGGCGCCGTGTGAGTTGCACGTGAAAAGAGTCGACCCAGGCTTGCACCTCGGAAAGTTTTTTGAGTGCACGCCGCAGCCCTTCAGTGTTGAGCATTGCAACTTCAAGAAGTAAGAGTTCACGCAGAGATTGTCGAACTGAAGTGGTGTGGTCTTGTGATGGAACCAGTTGAAGAGCGCCCATTGTGTACCTTCATGTGAAGTATGTAACTGGGCGCAATGCCGATACGTGAACGATAGGTGCGGGGTGTGACAGGCAACTAGAGTTGCGAGGTGAGCACACGCGACTTCTGGAATGAAAAATTTGCTAATACCGAATATGCCTATGGCACTGAACCCAATGAATTCCTTGCTGCATCGGTAGCAAAGCTCAAACCAGGCGCAGCACTGAGCCTCGCCGAGGGCGAAGGGCGAAATGCTGTGTGGCTTGCACAGCAGGGTTTTACGGTTTCCTCTATTGAGCAATCAGAGAAGGGTGTTGCGAAAACTCTGCGGCTTGCTTTGCAGCGAGGGGTCATTGTGATGGCCGAGCGTGGTGAGCTGGAAACCTTTCACATCCAGCCCAACTCGTGGGATCTCATCGTGTCGATCTATGCCCATACCCCACAAGAATTGCGCCGAAAACTGCATCGCCAAGTTGTTGCCGGTTTGAAACCAGGAGGAGTGTTCATTCTCGAGGCCTACACGCCAGCGCAAATTCCTAATAACACTGGCGGCCCCAAAGATGCCTCCCTCATGCCCACTGCGGAACTGCTGCGTTCAGAGCTCAATGGGTTGGTATTCGACCATATTGCAGAAGTGGAACGCGACGTGGTGGAAGGCTCACTGCACACGGGCACTGCACAGGTTGTGCAAGTAGTTGCTCATCGCGCACCTTAGACTTTCATCATGTCAGAAATTTTGGAAAGCCCCATCGAGTTCGTCGCCAACCACATCAAAACCTATGTTGCAACGAACGGTGAAGATGGTCATATGTGGCAAGGCGTACCGTGCTTGCTTCTCACGACAACGGGAAGAAAATCTGGCGCTCAACGACGTTGCGCACTCATTTATGGAATGGATGGCAACGACTACATCGTTGTTGCATCACGTGGTGGCGATGCAAATCATCCGTTGTGGTACAAAAACATGCTCGATGAGCCAACGGTGACCCTGCAAGTAAAGGGCGATGTATTTCAGGCAACTGCCAACACTATTGCCGAAGGTGCAGATCGTGACAGGTTGTGGAATGCAATGGCAGCTATTTGGCCCGACTACAACACGTATGCAGAAAAAACAGAGCGACGCATTCCGTTGGTGCGACTCACGCGTATTTAATTACTCCGTGGGTGGCGTGAAGATGACATCAAAAGTCAACTTCATCACTTTCACCCACGACTCTGCTTCTATCTCATTGTGATCGAGGTCAACCAAGATGCGTGAGAGCGCATGACCCTGAACAAAAATACCAAGTGCGTGAGCAGTGATGTCGGTACGGACCCAACCCATTTTTTGCCCGTATTCAAAAACTTCTGTAATGGCATTGGTGTACTGGTTTTGCTTTTCTTGTAACGCGTACCACAAGTCTGGACGACCGTATGCGCTTGAGATTGTGTTGAGACGCATCGCACGTATTTTGCGGTCGTTTTTCTGCATGCTCAAAATAGTGAGGCCAAGCAAATTTTCTACAAACTGGTCGAACGTCGTGCAGGTCAAAAGACCGCTTCGTAGTTCCTCAGAATCACTCTCGAGGTAAGAACTGTACTGAGCAATGCGTGCTGCATAAATGAGACCTTCGCGGTCGCCGAAGTGATAGTACAAAGAACCTTTTGACACACCTGTTTCCAAAAGAATGTCGTCGATGGTGAGTTGAGATTCACCGCTGTCTTCAAGGCGGCGAATGACAGCTTTCAGCACAATGTCAACAGTGGACTCAGAACGCTGTTGCGGTGCAGGTGGTTTCTGTGTAGTAGCCATTATTCACGTTCAATGTAGGGAGCAAGTAGTTGCTGCACGCGCATGTGCTCGGGAATGTTTTCAATACCGATCATGCGGTCGACTTGTTCATGGAAGTTCCAAATACGACGCTCTTGGTAGTTCACCACGATGCCCTTCATTGCAGGCGACTCGAGAGACTCTTGCATGGGGGCCATGTTGCGTTTGTCTTCGTCCATGATGTGGTCGAATTCATCCATACGTTGCTGCCAATGTGGTGGCAACTCGTCGCCTTCCCAATCTTTTGGTGCGTAGTGCACCCAGTCGAGGCGCGTGGTTTTTTTATCGATAGGCCAGAACATGAGAAACGGATAGCCATAAGCAGCAACGGGTGCAATGAGATTGGGAAATAAACTAAATGCAGTGCTTGTAGAGCGAATGAGATTGTTCACCGATGGAATATCGATGAATCGTGGATCGGAAAACTTTTGAAAGTCAGACCAATCTTTCATGCCGCGCATCTCCACTGCTTTTTTGGAAAAAGGAGTAACCATGCGGCTACAACCGTTAGGGAAAAGACCCATGGTTGCTCCACGGTTGTCGAGTGCCGACCAACCACCACGATCATGAATAAATTTAAAGTGATACACCTCAAAAAATGCTTCGGCAGTTACTTTCCAGTTGCACGGAATGGTCATGCTGCGTGGGCCAACGGCGCGCAACTCTTCACCGGCAAGTTCTTCCATTTGTGCGAACGGCACACCAAACCACTCTTGGAGTGATGCTGCGTTGGGGTCTTGGTTGACAAAGACCCAGCCTTGCCAAACATCGCAGGAAATAGTGGTGAGAAATTTGTCTTCGCGACAGAAGTCGATGAAGTCACGTTCGTCGGGAATGCTGACGAGGCTTCCGTTGTCGATGCTGTACACCCAACCGTGGTATTGGCAACGCAGTTGATTTGCGCAGCCCATTTTGTCACGCACAACAGGTGCGCCGCGATGTTGACAGGTGTTGTAGAAGGCACGCACTTTCATGTCGTTGCCACGCACAATGACTATGGGAACTTTGAGGTCGCCAAATGTGAAGTAGTCGCCAGGGTTGGGAATATCTTCCGCACGACCCGCCATGACCCACACCTTTGACCACAAATGTTTGCGTTCAAGTTCGTAGAACTCATCAGTGATGTAGCGATCAACCGAAATATCGTGGAACTTGGGGAAGCCGGCCGGTTCACCCGGGCGAGCAAATTGAGCTTCCATTTCACGAGTGAGCCGTTCAATTAGTGCAGCGTCCATGGCATTACGTTAGAACTTCTCTGGCCCAGAGTGTGTATCGGTACTTTGCGGCAAATTGTGAGGGATTTACAGTTCTTTTTCAATGGCAAGAAGGTCTTCAGCAGCTTGGCGGACCTGCCAATCACGGTCGAGGAGAGCTTTTTCTAACGCTGCTGTTACTTCGGGACCATCGAAGGGGGCGAGAGCCAAAATGGCGCGACGCCGTACGGCTGGTTTATCGGCACAGCCTTGCAAGATGACGGGCACGGCCCGTGGGTCGCCGATGGCTCCTAGTGCCGCAATGCATGATTCACGAACAATGGCATGGTCGTGATCTGCGCCGCCTTCGAGCAACAAAGCGAATTCTTCAGGGGTCACATCAACTCGTTCGCCTAATGACCACGCAGCGGTTTCAGCAACGGCAAAGTCAACATCGTGCAAAAGTATGGAGAGGTTGATGCGTGGTTCAACTGCACCGAGTTGAGCCAAGCGGTGACGTACTAACCGTGATGGGTCAACTTCAGCACGACGGATGTGCTCGTCGGTGAGCACATTATTTTTTAAAAGCCCGTGCAGTGCAAGTGAGCGAATATGGTCGTTGGCGTGTGTGAAGGCAGCGCACAGCAGTTCAGAGTTGCCTTCATGGCTGGCGAGTAAAACTTCGTGTGCTTGCATAGCGAGTGGTACTCGATGAACGCTTTTACTTCAGCAAACCGGTAATGGAACCAACTGCCGAGCTCACCACGAACGACAATGCAAAAGCCAAGGTGGCTCCAACCGTGAGGGCAATCGCGAGCAAAAGCCCTGACGATTGTGCCTTGCGCGCTGGGGTGGGTTCTTCGTAGAGGGGTTGTTCGCGGCGGTCGACGCGCACAAGTAGCGGTCGAGGGGCGCTTTTCGAGCCATTGCTGAGGAACCGGTCGATGAGGTTTTGAGCTGTGCCGCCCCGACCCAGAAGAAAGATGGCGATGCAGGCGAGGAAGGTCACTACAACTGCTCGTATGGTGACATCACTATTCGAGAGTGCAACAATCGAGAGCGATATGACTGAGTTAACCCCGGAGAAACTATTGAGCACGATGCCCACAATGGTACCTCCACCGCCGCAACCTGCCACACCACACAGGCGTTTGTGGTGGGCCTTACCTATTGTCACGTTGGCGTGGCTGGTCCCATTGGCCATTGTGGTGTCGGGGTCAATGCCTATTCAGCGGTGGGAAACTGCTCCCGGTGAAACCAATGCGGTGGGCCCGCGTCTCTCATTCGATGGCGCGAAACGCTATACCTCAGAAAATCCTTTTCTTTTTGTCACCGCATTCGGAACACAACTCACCGCATTAGAGAGTTTTGTAGGTTGGGTCGACGCCGACATCAATGTGCAAACAAAAAAGCAACGCTTTGGGACCGTCAACCCCACAGCACAACGTCGTTTGGGTTACCAAGCGATGATTGGTGCAAAGC